>JACCDS010190748.1_pt1 | contig 19491 bp, 19 predicted proteins | sample 7446441 | NCBI WGS metagenome assembly JACCDS01 (sample SAMN15323445, study PRJNA562643) | freshwater metagenome | isolation source: river surface water | place: USA:Blue River Watershed | collected 2017-08-17
AGCCCAGACATCGAGCTGGGCTTTGTCACATTTACGCCTTGCGACGCTGCTTGACAGCGCCATCGCATTGACCTGCCTAGTCGAAACGTTGACAGGTCTTTAGGCGGTGTCGCTGTGCAAACTGGAACAGTTGGAAGCGGACTGTTCGGTCAATAAAAAAATAGATTGGTGCTCTGCTGCAAGAGTAATCTATAGGTTGTTAAAAATTGCCACTGCAATCTAAATCTGCGGTTTGCTTAATATCGATATTAAGTGAATTTTATTCTTGTGCCAGTATTGTTTTTCTATATCAAACCCGCCTTTAAATCCATACATTTTTGCAAGACATTTTTTGTTATCAAAATATAAGGGGAATGTTTCGGTGGTGATAATATTTACATGAGTTGGATCTCTCCAAGCGGCTGCAGCTGGAAAGGCGGGCGTAAAAGACAAAAATTTTCCCCCTGGTTTTAAAACTCTGTAAATCTCAGACATTAAATCAACAAAACAAAATTTTCTTTGCGGTAGATAGATCACCCTTGGAATGTGCTCAAGAAAATCGAAGGCAGAGCAATAATCGAAAAAGCAATCATCAAACGGTATTGGCTCGACCGCGAGGTCCGCTACAACTACTTGATTGTTGCTCTCTCTTATATCAACCCCATATAAATTCTCTGCCTTAAATGGATTCTTTGGCTTTAAGCCACAACCAAGGTCTAATGATTTCTTCATTAAATAAGTATGTGTAGATAAGTGCAAAACTTAAGGGTGAGGGAGATTTATGGTATTGCTTGAAATATAGATTTATAGAATCATTAAAATAAAAGGGCGCGGTCGAGAAACGTCGTTTCGACTACCGGAAACATCACTGGTGTACTGAACTTCCTGGTCGCGAAGTTGGTAGGTCTTTAGGCGAGGGCGCTGTGCAAAATGGAACACGGTACAACCGCCGCCGAGAATGCGTACAAAGTAATCATGCAAGAGATGGATCTAGACCTCTATCGGCATGTGAGTATGACGGCGTGCACGCAACTCTCATTCGGAATCAGACGAATCTTGCTTCGGTGGCGCAAGCTCATGCTGAAGCGCTTGAATACTCCTACGGTCAGCCTCTTTATAGAGCATCGTGCCAAATTCATTAGGCGATATCTTTTCAACCTCAGACCACCATTGTTTAGCCCTCGTTTCAAGGTTCCAATTCCATGGTGGTGGTTTACCCATCATGTGCGTTGGACCGAGAGTCTCTGTCAGGGATGAAAAAATGGCTACACAGTCTTTTGACTTAGCTCTTTCAACAAACTCGATCGGCGTAACAACTTCATAAACGTTCTTGCTACAAATTTTACAGAATCTTACCGATGGATAATCCGTAGGCTGAAGTTGCTTCCAAGTCAATGGGCAAAGTTTATCGAACATGTCATGATAATTAACCCCACATCGCCATATATTCAATTCGTCTTCATCACTCATTTGAGAAAATGATACTTAAAGTGGATTTGCAAGGTGATCGAAAAATTTCATATTCGCTTTGAATATCAAACTACAACTGAAGGGGCAGTCATAAATTTTTTTAGCCAATCTATGCGTGCATCAGCATCAGGCATCTCGATTTCAATATACTCGGTTCCCGTTGCAATCAGTTCGTTCACATAGTTGGACATGGAAAATATGGTCAATTTATTAAAATATTTTCCGTCAATTTCAACCTCGAACAGTGGTGTAGATTCTCCTTTGGGGTGAAGGTCCTCCCAAAAGCAAAGAAGTGCTTTGCGAGTATATTCTTTGTGCGACGACGGAACTGACATTGCAGTCAAAACTTTTAATGTGGATGGTTTGGCAGGTACTTTTTTTCTATATTAAATCGCCTACTCCAGCGCAACATTCGATCTTTAGTTAAAGTGGATGCATCAGCAGTAGCTGGGCGAACTTTACCTCCGATAGAATGGGCGCTCCAGTTTTTTATTTCGACTTGGTAGATGATTGAATCTTATGCAGAAGATGAAGTGGACTTAAGGGCGATCCATTTGTCCAAACGACATCCTCTTTGAGTCCGTTGTGTGCAAGGTACATCTAGCGCTTCTACGAAGTATTGCTTTGCCTTGAAAAAATGACTGAGTAAGGCTATGGCGAAATCCTCTCCGATTACTGCGTTGATCGCAGAGGCGTGATTTAATGAGCTTTTTACTTTTTAATCATAAAAATCAACGAGTTCTTTGAGATATAATTTTTTCAAGGCTTGTGAGGTTGTGAAAATTTTATTCCCAAAAAATAATAAAAATTGGATCCGGATTCAGAGGATTTAAGCGATATAGCCAGTAATGGGAAATTATTTTATTTTTCTAAAAAATCGCCGTCCGACCTCATTGCCCGCCGAATCAATCTGAGCATCCAACTCGCCCGCAGCAACGGTTCGCTTCAGCGCTTCAATCATCGGCACCAGCTGCTTGGCATCGCCGATCTCAATAGCTGACTTACCTTTGGCGATTTCTAGCGCTTTGGTTTCATATTTCAAAGCGATGTAGACCTTACCATCTTCTCCTGTCCAGTACCACGCTCTTGGTTTTCTGCTAATGGCCGACTCGGAATACTCACCCGTTGCGGGATTTTTAATGTGACGGCGGCGAGTTTTCAGATACTCGCGCCCCTCGGCTTCAGCAGTCCCCAGCTGCAATTGATCGTGCAGCGCATTGATGAGCTTGTTACGGCGACGGACGATCTGGGGTTGTTGATTCGGACGCTTGGCGGCAACGACTTTGAGGCTGCTGATGACATTCATGACCATCTCCTACACGTCGTGGATAACGATGCGGAGTCTGTATTGACGATTCAAGCAGTCAACCGGAATGTTGGCTGCAGTGAAATATTGAAGGCGGATACGTCGATCCAAGAGTGATCCGAAGCATAGAATCGTTCTGTCACACACGAGAACAGCCGACAACGTGAAAAATGGCGACTTGGCTATCTGGGGCAGTGAAGAGAAATTCAAGCCCAGCTCGGCTGTTTTCGCAACAGTCAAAGACCCCGACTTTTACACAGAAATCGTGGTTATTTGCTACGCCATTGATTTCTTTGATGACCCGAAAGTCGGCTATCGGGCGACAGAAAAAAACCACGAAATTACTATCGCGGCGAACACCAGTTCCGTGGTTTTTGGAGATGCGCGATGGCACAAGCGATAACTTTGACCGATCAAAAAATTGCTCTGCTGCTGGAGCGGGTTGCCAACCGACCACATGCTCAGCGCAATTCACTGATGCTAAAGCTCTTGCATGGCTCGGGATTGCGAGTCGGCGAATTGGCTGCGCTGCGCGTCTTGGATGTCGTGAACATCGACGGCAGCATTCGCGATCAGATTCTGCTCAAATCCGAGCAGACCAAAGGAAACCGAGGGCGAGTCGCCTGGCTGAATGAGAAACTTCGAAGTGAGTCAGAAACCTAAAGACGCGCTGTCGGCTCGCTTCCCGATGAACCCGCCCGATGCGCGCCGTCAGAGTGCGCAGCGTATTCATCGCCAGCATGTACCGCATCACATACGCATACCGACCCGCTTGGGCAGCGCGATCGCCTTCGCCATCACGGTTGTGCCAACGATCACCTCGACCACGGATTGAGCATCCCGATCAACTACTGGCCGCACTACTGGTTGGACACCGAATTGCGCGATAACGGTTCGATCACCACCGCGCAGAATTTGCACGAAACCTGCTCGCAATATCTTGAACCTTGCCGATGCCGGCGCGTGTATTCACCCGAAAGACCCCATCGTTACGGCGTTCTCGGATGCTTCAGGATGGGGAATGAAGTCGCAGGCAACTGCCAGTTAACTCCGGCAGGCATCCATATGCGCATCTAAGCTTTATCGTGTCGTCTCAATGCAGAGAACGCCGGCTGAGAGTGTCCTTGCCGCGGACAGCCAATACGTTGAAACAGGTAGTGAAATAAGTTCCTTGCAAACCCAAGTTAAAGCTGTCATACGGTATGAATGAATTCAGACTCTGAAAAAGCAATCCACGCCAAAATATCTCAGCTACAGGCTGACGTCGATGTATTGCGCGAGGGCTACATGATCGTCAACAAGCGCTATACGGAGACGCTTAATACGATCAAGCAATTTTCGCAGAGTTCGTTGGAGGCAGCGCTGCGCGCAGCCTCAGCGGCGGAAAAAGCGGCGCAAGCTTGCAAGACGGCAACGTACGCTGCGGTTAAATCGGCAGATGCTCAGGTTATCGACGCGGCGCGGGCAGCTGCCGAATCTGCAAGCCTCGCAGCCATTGCGGCAGCGGAAGCCGCCGCTGCCGCCTCCGCAGCATCAGCTGCTGCTGCTGCCGCCGCCGCAATTCAAGCGGGCGAATCAGCAAATCAAGCGTCTGCTGCCGCCGCGCGTGCTACAGCAAGAGCTACCGAGGCAGCCGCCGAAGCCGCACAAATGGCTCACAAAGCGACCACTGTCGCAAAATCATTGAAATCTTAACCAATTATTGGGCTAAACATTTAGCCCTCATTGTTTCCTCAAGATAAACACTCAAGCATCTAAATGAATTGCGCCGGCAATTATTTTATGCAGTTATGGCGGGATTTAAATTTCCCGCTGGCAGTCTGAGTGTGTCAAATAATAAAAACACAAGCTCGTCATTTTCAGAGCTACTTGTGTCAATCGAAGTACAGATTAATCATCTTTATGACTCGGTCACTTTCGGCACTTATTCAATTGCCGCGGATGGCGGATGTTCCAGCGTCAATAGCCAGGTACTTGGTTGGCTGGATTGCGCGCGCGACTCAATTCTTGGGAAAAGAATTCCATCAGAGCCTAAAGCAATAGAAAATTGGAGAAAATTAAATAGCTGCAGTAATTATCTTTACGCTGAAGGACTTGATGAAATTGAACTTGAACTGACCGAGCCATCTGGCAATCAGCGATGCCTTCGATTGCTGTTGCGGAAGGAAATCCAGCCGAATAACTATTCTCAGAAATATCGAACACTAATTTTCGATACAACTGAGTACAAGAAAAACAACGAGCGGCTTCAGATTGACGCTTTGGCATTTGAGTCAAAAATCGGGGTATGTATCACCGACCAGCATAGGCATATCTTGGAAAGCAACCGGTCTTTTTCAAATATTACTGGCTATGCTTCTGAGGATCTGCGAGGAAAGTCACTGGATCTGTTTTTATCGCTCAGGCTCGATGCTGTGCTGGACGAGGAAATCCTTGATTCCTTGGCGGCAAAGGGTAAATGGGAAGGCGAGATTCGAAGCCGGCAAAAAGATGGCACTATCTATTACGGCTGGGTCAATATTTCTCAGGCCCCGATGAACAGTGATCTCTTAATGTATTACGTAGTTTATCTTTACGATATCACTACAATTAAGGCATCGCAAGAAGTCGCATCCAGGCTTGTTTATTATGATTTTCTGACGGAACTCCCTAATCGCAGAATGCTGAATGAGCGGCTGGCGCAAGCTCTTGCCATCACAATCAGAAGTAATTTGCGGGGGGCGTTGCTTTTTATTGATATAGATAATTTTAAATATATCAATGACACTAAAGGCCATGCGGCTGGAGATTTATTATTAATCGAGGTTGGACAGCGCCTCAAGCGCACGCTGAGGGCCGGTGACACGGTAGCCCGCGTTGGCGGGGATGAATTCGTGGTCTTGCTTGCGGAGCTCAATTCGGACCTAACTGAGTCATCTTATCAGGCACATGCTATCAGTTCTAAAATACTTGAATCTCTGCGACGCCCGTATAGTATTGATGATTTCATATTTAACTGTAGCGCAAGTATTGGTATTGCAATGTTTGGCAAGGGAGACATCGCTGATGAAATTTTCCAGAACTCGGATATGGCGATGTATAAAGCAAAGAGCGAAGGAAAAAATGCTTTGCGCTTCTTCGATCCCTTGCTAAAGGAATCAATCTCAAATTATTCAATCCTGGAGCAGGATCTTAGAAGAGCAGTTGAGTTGGATCAGCTTGAGTTATATTTTCAGCCGCAATTTGATTGCAAGGGACATATTCTCTCGGCAGAGGCATTATTGCGCTGGCATCATCCGGTTCGTGGGCTCCTTAAACCAGGCGAATTCATTGACATCGCGGAAAAATCGGGTCTCATTGTGCCGATCGGCTTATGGGTTATGCAAAATGCCTGCGCCCAGCTCAAGCGGTGGGAGTCAGATCTGCAGCTTTGTGGATTGATAATTTCTATTAATGTCAGTGGTCGGCAGTTTCAGGAGCCTGACTTCTTGCCGAAAACCCTTGAAGTTATTGAATCCAGTCTCATCAATCCATCGCTGATGCAAATCGAGCTTACTGAAAGCATGATGCATAACATTGAAGCCAGTCGAACGAAGATGGAAAAAATCCGGGAGCTCGGTGTCAGGTTCTCTTTGGATGATTTTGGAACCGGATTTTCGTCACTTACAAACCTTAGTAAATTGCCTGTTGCGCAGCTGAAAATAGACATTTCTTTCATTAAAAACATGTTGTCGATCCCTAACGACCGGGTCATTGTAACGACCATAATTGCAATGGCTAGTGGTCTCCATATGGAAGTGGTTGCCGAAGGCGTAGAGACTGAGAGCGAAAGAAATTTTTTATACTCGCTTGGATGTTTTCGATATCAAGGGTATTTAATGAGCCCGCCTTTGCCCATAAGGGAATTCACGCAACTTGTTAAAAATCAAGGAGACGGGTACTTTGTTGGCAGCGTCGGTGATTAATCGGCAATAAATAGTCCTTCTTGAATAATTCTATTGTCATGCAGCCTGTGAGTCGACAGGAGCGCACTGCTCGGAGCAGTGCAACGATCAGATCCCTCAGCAGCGGCCAAATACCGGCACTAACGCCGTGAACGCAGGGCGCGTACCCCATCGAATTTGCCACCGCGCTGCCGGATGTCGCCGATCGCCGTTGTCGGCATTCGCTCGGCCAGTCAGTATCGCGAACTGCTCCAGCACCTGACCCATGACTACCTCGCAGAATTTGCAAGAGCAACCGCTCGTATTATCTGGAGCCGCGCAAATGCCGTCACATGTTCTCAAGCGAAAGACCGGACCACTACAGCGTTCTCGGATCGGTCCTGGCGGCCTATCTAAGGCAGATCTATTCCATGCTTTTGTAGTCTGTATGCCAATTTGGCGCGAGTAATACCAAGCGTGCGCGCAGCTTTCGACAGATTGCCGTGGCTATCGCGTAGCGCCGAACGCAGCAACGCCAGTTCGGCCTCCTCAAGGTTGGCGATGACATTCGATGCCGGCAAGCTGGGCTCAGGCGAATCCTCTCCGGCGTGCAACGAGATCCTTCCGGTTTTGTTGATGGTGAATGAAGACACGTCTATTTCCTCACCGGAGGTGAACAGATGGCTAAGGTCAAGTGCGCCACCGTCCTCTGCCAGAATCACGGCGCGTTCTATGATGTTCTCCAGTTCACGCACATTACCCGGCCAGTCGTAATTGACCAGCGCATCGACTGCGCGCTCGCGAAAGCCGGTGATTGCCTTGCGGTGCTTTTTTGAGAAGCGCTGCAAGAACCAGTTCATCATCAGCGGTATGTCGTCCCGCCGCAGCCGCAGTGGCGGCACCTTGATCGGAAACACGTTCAGCCGAAAGAACAAATCCTCGCGAAAATTGCCGGCCTTCACCGCCTCGCGCAGGTTGACGTTTGTTGCTGCCACCAGGCGCACATCCACCTTGCGGGTTTGCGAGTCACCTACGCGCTCAATCTCGCCCTGCTGTATCGCACGCAGCAGCTTGCCCTGTGCAGTGAAGCTGAGCGTGCCGATCTCGTCGAGGAACAGCGTACCGCCGTTGGCTCGCTCGAAGCGACCGGGACGCGATGCAGTCGCGCCGGTGAACGCTCCCTTCTCGACGCCGAACAGTTCGGACTCCATCAGGTGCTCAGGTATCGCAGCGCAGTTAACCGCGATGAACGGGCCTTCCTTGCGTGAGCTCAGCTGGTGCAGGTTGTGCGCGAAAATCTCTTTTCCGACACCGCTTTCACCAAGGAAGAGGACGGTTGCCTCGGTCGGCGCGACTTTTTTCACCATGTGGACTACGGTGTTGAAGCCACTGGAAATGCCCACCATACCAAACTCATTGCGCGGGCTATCGGCATGCTTGGGCGATACGCCGCCATGCGTAGTGCTATTCGCAGTGGCTTCGCTCGTCGACCACTTGACGAAATCCCCAATCTGAAGGAAGCGCAAGTCGTCGCCGGCATCCTCCCATTCCTCGACCGGCTTGCCTATGACGCGGCATTTCTCATGACCCATGCTGCGACATTCAACTTCGCGCCATAGAATGGGCCGTCCCATGAACGCACTGGTGTACCCGCATGCGTAGCCGACCAGCATCCAGCAGACGCCTTCATTTCCTATCCCATACGTCGCGATGTGCGCTTCAGCTTCCGCGCAATCTACCAGATGGAAGTCGCCGAAGTATTCCCCCTTTTCGACGTCGATGTGCAGTCCCAGCGGTTCGCAAAACACGATACCTTCCAGCGACACCAGCTGCGGGCCAGCGAGGAAATCATCGAAAGTAGAACGGTTTGCGCGCACCCTGCGCGACATCTGCGCATCGCGAGCGCCAGCTTGATAGCCGATCCGGGTGACCAGGCCGCGTGCCCTTTCCTTGCCCATGCCCTCGATAAGCTCCTGCCGAAGCGAGCCCAAATTACTGATGTGCATCAGCATCATCCGCTGGTCGTCCAGCCAGATGCGACCCTGCTGCGGCGCAAAGCGTAAGCGTTTGGCGAGATCCTGGATGTCCGGTACCTTGATGTCAACGCGACTCCACGCGCTTCCCTCAGCGCGTTTGGTGCGAGTGCTGTCGGCCCCCTCGGGCGGGTCTTGCTTTCGCATCGTCTCCCCTTTGATCGCCTACTGTGCGGTACCTAGGTTTTTTTCCGAAGCATACTTCAAGCACAACGTGTCAGACGAAGCGGTCAAAGTGGATCTGCCTGAAATCGATTTTGCGTCGCACCATCAACAACTCCTGCAGCGCCTCGATCATCGGCGGAGGGCCAGCAAAGTAGAACTCGCAATGGTTAGCCTGCGCTCCGATGACGCTATCCATTGCGTCATGCACCCAACCGGTAGCACCTGCCCAGTGTTCGCTTCCCGGATTCGAAACCACGTTATGCAAGTGCAGCCGTTGGCCATATCCCGGCAACGCCTCCAGCAAGGGTTCAGCGCAGAGGTCGTCGGTGGTGCGTCCGCCGAAGAAGAAATCGACCGGAACCGACATCGCGGTCGCCGCGCGCCGTACCACTGACAGCATCGGCGCCAGGCCAGAGCCGCCCGCGATGCAAACAATCGGACGCTCGACCTGCTCGCGCAGGTACGCATGTCCGTAGGGCGCGTCAATGTCAATTCGATCCCCTGGTGCCAGGCGATCAACCAGCGCGACGCTGCCTGCGCCGCCAGATGTGCGCCGCACGATGAATTGCAGTTTGCCCGAGCCATCAGCCACATTGCTCATTGAGTAAGCGCGCGGCCCACGGACGCCGGCGATGTAGAGCAGTGCATACTGGCCGGGGAGGAAATCGACAGGCCGCTCGGCCTCGAAACTTAGCTCGGCCATGTCCTGCGTCAGCATATGCCGCCGTACCAGCCTGAAGGATTGCCGCACTGGCAGTATCACCGGACGATAGCTGTCGTCGCAGCGTACCCGCAGTGTGGCATTGCCGAGCAAGCGCGACTGGCAGGCGAGGCGTTTGCCGCGCTTGCGGTCACGCTCGCTCAGCCCCGGGGCTTGCGGCCACAGGTCCTCGACCTCGCCTTCGACGAGGTCGAAGCGGCAGGCGCCGCACCCGCCGACGCTGCACTCGTGCGGAAAACCGATGCCAGCGCGCAGCGCGGCGCGCAGCAGACTGTCCTCTGATGCATCAGCACCAAAGGACTCGCCGTTCTCGATCTCGACCCGCAGGCCGGCGGCCACGTGTGAAGGTGCTCCCGTCACAGCCCGAGCGACTCACGGAACTTGCGAGTGGCCGTGCGCGCCTTGTCGGCCGCGCCCGGGGCATCCGGCAAGGCACCGCAATATGCGTCGATCGCCGCATCGGCCAGCGGCTCCCACTTCGCGACCCACGTGCGCAGGACGTCGCGGTTGCCTTCACTGTCAATGCAAAAGCGTACCAGCGCACTCGCCCAGCGGCGATGACGCTCGGCGTCCAGCAGTTGTGCATCGGTCAGCATGCCGACCAGTGTGTCGCCGTTGTGGCGACCGGCCTGACCCAGCGCACGTAGCACGGTTTCCTCGACCGCCGGGCGGATGATCAGGCTGAACGCGACGAACGCCTCGCCCCAGTCCCATGCAATGAGCGCTTTCTCGACCAGTTCGCGAAAGCCCTGCCAGGCCGGGTCCTGCTCCCAGTAGCGCCGTTCGTCGACACCCAGACCGATGTCGCTGAAGGTCTTCGACAATTCCTTCGTGCGATATGCGGTGTGGCTCAGCCAGCGCAGCGAATCGGCAGTCTGGTAGGTCGCGCAGTTCGAAATGGTCGATGCGGGCGCTATCTGGCTCAGGTAGGCCGACGCCATTTGCAGCGTATGGAACAAGTAGCGCGCGGGCGAGTAGAGCCGCGCCAGCGAACCGGCCCAGGTCCGCTCGAGCATGCTGTCATGGCCGCGCTCGGACATCTGGTCGAGCAGGCCATGCACATAGGTCTCCTGACCATCCTGCAGTATGTTGTAGGTTCGGTAGATCAGCTCATCCGGATCGCGGAACGCGTTCCAGTCGGCGTGCTGCAACGGGCTCGCGTTTCGGTTCTGCTTGAACCACTGCGCGATCGGGAAGTTCGGGTCAAGCTCGAACGGCGCGTCCGGGTTATTGGTGGTGTAGTGCAGGTTGGTCGAGACGATTTCATATTCGCTCGGCTTGCGGCGCTGGCCGGCGAGGTGGCTCCAGGTCTTCAGCGGCTTCAGGATTTCTGGCTGTGTCATGGTCGTGCTTCCTCAGATGGTTTTCTCGTAATAGAAGCGAACATAGTCGTCATTGGTCTCGATGCGTCCGGCGAAGGAGCCGAGGTTCAACTCGAGTTCCGACATGCGGAACGGTCGGCCAAGCGTGCGCTCGAGCGTTGCGCGGCGGAGCAGCAACTCGTTGTCCGTATCGATGCGCACATAGGCGATCTTGTCGTCCACGCGAATGGTCTTGCCCGGATTGTCTTCGCGTGCGGCTTCAATTACACCTTCGGTGATGTCGCTGCTGCGCAGCACCGGGCCAACGCGGTTATTTTTGTAGGCTTCTGATGCGGTACTCATGGAGTCTCCTTGTCTTATTGCGAGAACAATGCCTCGACGCCTTCGGTGTCGATGTAGATGTCCTCAGCGTCGACCTTTACCGGGTAACGGGCAAGCTTGCAGTTGCCGGGATTGATGCCGGCGCCCGTGTTGCCGTCAAAGGTCCACTGATGCGCGCGGCACATCAGTACGTGTCCGTCGAACTTGCCCTCGGCAAGCGGGATGTCCTGGTGCGGACAGATGCCCTGGTAGGCGTGAATCTCGCCTCCCATTGGCCACACCAGCACGACCACATGGTCATTCACCTCAACCTCGACCATGTCGCCTTCCCATAGCTCGTCTGCAACGCAGGCTTTTACGTAAGCCATGGTTGGCCTCAGCTGTCAGAGAAGATGAACTCGACGCATTCCATCGGCTTGATGCCGCTCTCACCGAGCTTTTTATCGCGCGGGAAGAAATCGGCATCGCCCTGGCGACGAACGCGAATCACCTTGCCGGGTTGCGGGGCCACGCGACGACCTACCGAGTGATGTGCGGCGGCCGCAGCCACCTCGTCCATCGTGTTCTCGGTGTCGACGGCGAGCAGTTGCAGCACGAAGTCATGCTGGAAATTTGAAATCAATGGATACAGTGCCATGTGTGATCTCCGTGTGCTATGTCAGGCAGCCTTGCGCTGATAGGGGTTGTTGCGATAGCGCTCGGCCCATGCGTACTTGTGGGCGTCGTCGCCGATTTCGCCGGGTGCGAGGTTCATGTACTGCAATGCGCCCATCAGGTTCATCGGCTGGATCTGGCCGGCGAGGAAGCGATCAACCAGGGTCATGTGATCGCGATAGCGCGCAGGGTTCTGCTGGAACACCCAGCGATCGATCGAGGAGTTGAAGTGATAGGTACGGCCTTCGTAGTCGAGCGGATGGTCCTGAACCTTCCAGCGGTCGCCCGGGATTGCGCAGATGGGGATCTGGCTCATGTTGCAGACGATGGGCAGCGTCTCAGGCACGGTCAGTTCCGGCCGGCCGGACAACAGGTTGTCGGTAATGACGTCCCAGCACTTGCCAAAGGTGTCATTCCAGCCCGGATATTTCTCTTCGAGCCAGTCGCGGCACTCCGGCGTCATGCCGGCCGCCGGGTTCCACCAGACGGTCGGACGCCAGAACCAGATACCGAGGTGGTACGCGTGATGCTGGTAATCAAATTCGTCGACCATCTGGTTCCAGTACCACGGCAGCGACAGTCCCATGTCGAGCAGCGATCGCTCGAACTGGCCGACGATCCACTCCTGCATGAATTCCTTGAACGATTGCTTGCGATGCTCAAGTGGTGTGTAGTAATCCATCGACGGACCCGTCAGCACCGCAAAGAGGCGCCATGCGCGCGCGATCGCAACGTCGACCAGTTTCTGCGCATCGTCCTTCTTGCCGTTCTCGATCAGGATCTGCAGCGCCGGCGCGCCGATCTGCGCATGACGCGATTCGTCGGTCTGGATACTCGAGATCAGGCTGGAGAAGGTGAAGTCGCCGGCCTCGGCTGCATCAGCCGCGAGGCCGAGGAACTGCATGTTGGTGAAGCCGGTCTCGAAAGCGAAGGTCAGCATCACCGCGATCTCGGTCGCGCTGCGTGCCATGAACAGGTCCTCGAACGTATGACGTGCGGCGATTGCACCCCATTCATTGGTGTGATAAGCCTTGTGAGCCCAGTCGAACTGGCGGTCCTTTTTGCAGAGCTCGTGCGGGAAATAAAGCTGGATCTGGCCGTGGCGGTTCTCGTCCATCATGCCGAAGGTCGCCATGTTACGCATGCCCGGCGCCCGACCGAAGCGGACCATGCGCGCCTCGGCACTCATGGCAGCGTATTCACCGAGGGCGATTGCGCCGTAGTGCGCCTTCAGGATCGACAGCCAGCCGGGATCGGCGTCCTCGAACATCCGACTGCGCTCCAGCGCGGCTTTCACCGAGTAAGCGCCCGCGTCTTTCTCGCGCTGTACCTTGACGTACTCGGCGTACGACACCTTGTACGGCTCATCGTAAGACTCCCATTTTTCGGCCGGCACATTGCGCGCCCCGGACATCTCGTCAGGGAATAGCTCGGCGTCGGTAACGTACTTGGGTGTCCAGTTAGTGGTACGCGCAAGGTCGTACCACTCGCTTCTTTCCAGCAGTGCCATGATTTGTCTCCCCAGTTTCTGGTGTGTGAGAGCGTTCGCTACGTAGGCGCGCTCCTCTGGGTAAGTGCAAGTCACATGCCAGAATGTCGATAATTAGAAATTTCTGCGCCACGGAATGGCAGTTTTTACCGATAAATCCTTTGGATTATCGATATTGTCTGCGCGCTTCATTGCATACGCACAGCTGGCTTTATGGAAACAAATTTAATGAGGTGATGAATTTTTCAGTGAGGGAGAGGCGACTGAAATTTTCAGTTTTTCTTAAAAACTTAGCCAATGGGAAATGAAGTCCCCGCCACACCGAGGTGCGGGGCGGGCGGGATGGTCAAGAACCGGGCGTCCCAAAAAGGTGGAGCCGTGAGCGGTTTTGCCTTCTCGGCATTCGGACCACGCGATCGCCGAGGCCTTTCCGCCGTGCCGCTTCAGCGCAGTCGAATCGCTTGCGCCAATGCCTGCTGGCCACGCTGCTCCAGGGTGCCGGCGGCACTGAGCCTGTCGCGCGCTTCCCGGTTCTGGCTCAGCTTTGACTTGGCAACGACGCGTGTAAATGCAATTTCGACGCCCACGATCGCCTGCAGCATCGTGGCCATGTAATCGGCCGGCGCATCGGACATGCGCCACGCTCTTTCCCCCTCTGCGCCCGTTTCGTGAGTCCGGGTGAGGCGACCCACCACGGAGCGCAAGAACTTCTCATCTTCCGTGAAGCGGATTTTTCCATGGACGTTCACCACCTGATAATTCCAGGTCGGGACTTGCCGGTGGGTTTCATGCTTGCTTGGATACCAGTTCGGCGAGATGTACGCATCCGTCGCGCGGAAGACCACCAGTACCTCGCTGCCATTGCCGACTTCCTGCCAGATCGCATTGGCCCGTGCCACATGGGCCCGAAGCACGCCGCTCTGGCCGTCCATCTCGGTCAGTTCGAACGGGATCTGGTTCGCATCCAGGCCGTTCGACCCGGCGGTGACCAGGGTGCCGAGTGCGTGTTGCTCAATAATGCGCCTGATCTCGTCAGGTCGGGTTTCCAGAAAATGTTCCGGCACGTACATACTGACCTCGTCGGAAGAGCTACGAAAGAATCACTGACACATCCCACGTCCATCGCCCAAGCCCGCAGGCGAGCGATCAAGCAGCGGCTGGGTGCGCCGGTATACTCAGCGTCCTTATTCGGCGTCCGGCTGTCGAGACGGATGGGCGGCCGCGATCGGCGGCAGCGCTTCGGCTGCGGCGCAAATGGCACGCAGCGTCGGATACGGCGATACATCGACCCCGAAGCGCGATGCGCTGAACATCTGCGGCACAAGGGCGCAATCGGCGATGCTCGGCGTATCGCCGAAGCAGAATACACCCCGTGTAGCCGACCGGGAAAGATCAGTCTCCAGCGCCTGCAATCCGAGGCCCAGCCAGTGCTTGAGCCAGTCGAGTTTGTCGCCCTCGGACAGGCCGAGTGTTCCGGTCAGGTATTTCAGCACGCGCAGGTTCTGCAGCGGATGAATATCGCAGGCCACAGCAAGCGCCAGCTGACGCACGCGTGCCCGTCCCTCGGCTGAGTCGGGCATGAGCGGTACTTGCGGAAACTTTTCGTTGAGGTACTCGATGATGGCGATCGACTGGCTAATCTGGAAGCCATCGTGGTCGAGCAGCGGGATCAGCTTCTGCGGGTTCATTGAACTGAACGGCTCTGCAAACTGCATGCCACCGTCGCGCAGCAGGTGCACCGGCACATAGTCATACGGCAGGCCCTTCAGGCTCAGTGCGATGCGCACCCGATAGGCGGCAGAGCTGCGAAAGTAGCTGTACAGCGTCAGATGGTCGGCATCAACAGTGTTCATTCAGGCTCCCTGTTTGGAAAATATCAGTACGCGGCGTCTGCGGACGGATAGGCGAAGCCGGCGCAAAACGCACGCTGCGCCAGCGAACCGACGCCGCAATCAGCTCACCAGTGTACTGGGCTTCGGGGCAGCCATTCCAGTTGGTACGGTGCGTTCGCCGCAATGCATGGAGTCGGGGCCAAAAAAAACGCCCGATCGCAAGATCGGGCGTTTTGCCTGGTTCAGGCTCAACTCAGCAGCACTTCGCAATCCGGCCATTAGCGCCGTAGCGCGCATCCTGCCGCTCCCTGAAGAATTCCTCATACGTCATTGCTGGCTGTTCCGGGTGAGTCAGCTGCATGTGGTTCAGGTAGTTGTCGTAGTCGGGCAGGCCCACCATCAGCCTGGCGGTCTGCCCAAGATACGCACCGAATTTGCCAAGCATGGTCGCCTCCGCTGACTCAGGCCGACGCCGCGCCGAATGGTGCTGCCCCGGCTTCTTTGGTGGTCGGCTTGTCCGCACGCAGTGCCTTCAGGCAGGCACGGACGCTGAAGAACAGAATCGACAGCACGACCGCAATGAAGATCGCAGCTAGCGTCGCATCGATGTAGTCGTTCATGATGATCTGCTTCATCTGCAGCGCCGACTTTGCCGGTGCCAGCACCTTGCCGTTGGCGAGCGCGGTCTCGAATTTTTTCGCGTGCGCGAGGAAGCCGATCCGCGGGTTCTCATGGAACAGCTTCTGGTAACCGGCGGTCAGGGTGCAGATCAATAGCCAGGCGGTTGGCACGATCGTCACCCACGCGAATCGCTCACGCTTCATCTTGAACAGCACGACGGTGGCCAACAGCAGTGCTATCGTCGCAAGCATCTGGTTCGAGATACCGAACAAGGGCCACAGCGTATTGATGCCGCCCAGCGGATCGACGACGCCCTGGTACAGGAAGTAGCCCCAGGCGCCGACGCACAGCAGCGTAGCGATAATGCTGGATGCCACGGCCGGAATCTGGCGGAACGGCGGTACCAGGGTACCGATCAGATCCTGCAGCATGAAGCGGCCAACGCGTGTGCCGGCGTCGACAGCCGTCAGGATGAACAGCGCCTCGAACAGGATGGCGAAGTGGTACCAGAAAGCCATCATGCCCGGACCGCCCAGCATTTCCGAGAAGATGTAGGCCATGCCGACGGCCAGCGTAGGCGCGCCGCCGACACGCGAGATGATGGTGGTCTCGCCGACGTTGTGAGCGGTCTGGCTCAAGACTTCCGGTGTGATCACGAAGCCCCACTGGCTGATCGCAGCTGCCGCACTTTCCGGTGTGGTACCGATCAGTGCCGCCGGGCTGTTCATTGCGAAATACACGCCAGGCTCGATGATCGATGCCGCGACCAGCGCCATGATGGCAACGAACGACTCCATCAGCATGCCGCCGTAACCGATGTACGGGGCGTGCATCTCATTCTCCAGCAGCTTCGGGGTGGTGCCCGACGAGATCAGCGCGTGGAAGCCGGAGACTGCACCGCAAGCGATGGTGATGAACAGGAACGGGAACAGGTTACCCGACCAGACCGGGCCGGTGCCGTCGATGAATTTCGTCACGGCCGGCATCTTCAGTTCAGGCGCAACGATCAGGATGCCGATCGCCAGTGCGGCGATGGCGCCGATCTTCAGGAAGGTCGACAGGTAGTCGCGCGGCGCCAGCAGCAGCCAGACCGGCAACACCGACGCCACCACGCCGTAGGCCAGCAGCATCCAGGTCAGCTGAATGCCGGTGAAGGTGAACGCCGGACCCCAGTACGGATCTGCCGCGACCGAGCCGCCGAAGACGATCGATGCCATTAGCAAGATGAAGCCGATCACGGAAACTTCACCAACGCGGCCCGGGCGAATGTAGCGCGTATACAAGCCCATGAAGATTGCGATCGGAATCGTCGCCGCGACGGTGAAGGTTCCCCACGGGCTTTCCGCTAGCGCCTTCACGACGATCAGCGCGAGCACCGCCAGCAGGATAGTCATGATCATGAAGGTACCGAACAGCGCGATCACGCCGGGCACGAGCCCGAGCTCCGACTTGATCAGGTCACCGAGCGAGCGGCCGTCGCGGCGGGTCGAGACGAACAGGATCATGAAGTCCTGCACCGCACCGGCCAGCAATACGCCGACGATCAGCCACATCATGCCGGGCAGGTAACCCATCTGCGCGGCCAGCACCGGGCCGACCAGCGGGCCAGCGCCGGCGATTGCAGCGAAGTGATGACCAAACAGTACATGCTTGTTGGTCGGGACGAAATCGAGGCCATCATTCAGGCGGACAGCCGGCGTCTGGCGGTTGCCGTCGAGTTGCATGACGTGTGTGGCAATGAATCTTGCGTAGTAGCGATAGCCAATCAGATAGATGGCGACCGCCGCAACGACGATCCACAGGGCATTGATGGTCTCGCCGCGTGACAGCGCGACTGTGCCGAGTGCGAAGGCACCGAGTAATGCCAGTGCCAACCATCCGGCTTGCTTGACTAGAGAGCCCATGAGCATGTCTCCGAGAGCGGGTAGGGATTGAAAGAAAACGGCGGATTATACCTCCGGGGGCACCATGGCAATCCCCTGCCGCACGCATGAAAAATACTCGATCAATACGTTAAAAATCCGAGAGGGAAAGGCCGTCGATGCTGCGCCGCAGTGTAAGCAAAGCACTTCATCATGTTGCAGATTTTGCTAGACTCGTTTCGCAACAATAGTCGTTTACCGAACAATCACAAGGAGACGTGTGATGAAAACAACAATAACGCAAGCCGCTAGTGAGTTGCTGCGGCAGCGTTTGTCGCTGGCGCCTATCGCCAACCTGCCAGACACGCTGGCGCCGGCGAGCGTCACCGACGGCTACATGATCCAGCAGGAACTGAATCGTCAATTAGTGGTTGCCGGCATGGGGCCAATGATCGGGCACAAAATTGGCTGCACGACGTCGGTCATGCAAGCGTTTCTGAGTATCAACCAGCCTTGTGCCGGCCGCATCTTCGGCAACACGGTGATGCACCGTCACGGCCGCGTGCCGCGCCATGGTTTCGTGCGCATCGGCATGGAGTGCGAGATCGCCGTGCGCCTGCAGCGCGATCTGCCGCCGCGTGCCGAGCCCTACACGCGCGAGGATGTCGTGCCGGCCGTGGGGGAAGTGATGGCGGCGATTGAGTTGGTGGACGAGCGCTATCATGATTACCGCACGCTCGGCGTTGCGACATTGATCGCGGATGATTTTTTCAATGCCGGGTGCGTGCTGGGCGCGCCGGTCCGGGACTGGCAGCAACTCGACCTGGCCGGTGTGACCGGGCGCGCGCAGGTGAATGGCATCGAGGTCGGTGTCGGCAAGGGCGAACTGGTAATGGGCCACCCGCTGAATGCGCTGGCCTGGCTGGCGAATGCGCAGCATGAGCATGGCCTGCCCGGGCTCAAGGCCGGCGAATTCATCATGCTGGGCAGTGTGGTCGAGACAAAATGGCTGAACGCCGGTGACCGCGTGCGGATTGCCATTGATAACCTCGGCGAGGTGGCACTCGACATCGAGGACTGAATGGCCGTGTCGTGTTACAGTCGCCCAAATTTTTTAGGGAGAAGGTAATGCGACGCCTGTTGTCACTGGCCGTGCTGCTCGCGGCCACCACCTTCCCCGTGCTGGCCGATGAGCGCATGGAACACGCCGAGTGGGTGTCGGAGTTTCGTGACGGCACGGGAGAGGCCTCGACCAAGGACATCGGCATGGCCAAGTTCGGCATGCTGTGTACTGAGGAGAGCTGCCGTTTCTATTATGAGAACGGTATCCCTTGCGAGCCTGGCAGTAACTATCCGATCGTGATCGCCACCTCGGCGGGTTCCATTGCCGTCGAGACGGTCTGTATACCCGCAGCGACGGCCGCCGGCGAAGTGATGCGCTACGGGTTCGCCGATCTGCCCCAATTTAACGACGCGCTGATGCAGTCGGACACCGTCGGCATCGCCTTCCCGCTGTCAAACGGACAGTTCAGGATCAGCCAGTTTCTGATGAATGGCTTTGGCGAGGCCAGCGAGCGTCTGGCGTCGGTGCTGCGCGCCCGCAAGGCTGATCGTGAGGCAAGGGAAGCGGCAGAGCGCGAACGGCGAGCACGTGACGCGGCAGAACGCGCTCGCAAAGCCCAGGAAGCGGCCGATCGTGCCCTCAAGGCGCAGGAAGCCGCCGAGCGCGCACGCAAGGCGGCAGAGCAGGAAGCAGCGGAGCGTGCCGCTGCCGAACGCGCGCGGCAAGCGGCGGAGCAAGAGGCGGCCGAACG
>JACCDS011579689.1_pt1 | contig 19486 bp, 21 predicted proteins | sample 7446441 | NCBI WGS metagenome assembly JACCDS01 (sample SAMN15323445, study PRJNA562643) | freshwater metagenome | isolation source: river surface water | place: USA:Blue River Watershed | collected 2017-08-17
CCGACTCAACCCAGAAACGGCGGTTCTGCAGGTTGGGCAGGAAGCGACGCTTGGTTTTGTTGTTTGCGTGGGAAACATTGTTGCCGCTCATCGGCTTCTTCCCGGTTACTTCGCATTCACGTGCCACGGCAGACTCCTTGAAAATTTCCGAAATTTGGAAAAACGCGAGTATACAGAAAAATTCATGCAGATTCAATGACTTGCGTAAATAAATTGTTTCTCGAATCAGTCGACTAAATTTAACAATTGCTGTGGCGCTTGCTGGGCTTTCGCGTCATCAGCACAGGCCATGGTCGCGGAAAGACCAGGTTTCCTGCGGCGTCACGATCAGGTGATCGAGCAGGCTGACTTCGATGCAGCCCATCGCCTGCTTCAGCTTTCGGGTCAGCACCTTGTCCATTTCGCTGGGGTCGGCGCGTCCGCCCGGGTGGTTGTGCGCGAAGATCACCGCCGCTGCGTTGTGCTTCAGCGCGAGCCGGACCACTTCGCGCGGATAGACATGCACGCGGCCGAGCGTGCCGGTAGCCAGCTCTTCGACCGCGATCAGCCGGTTCGCGTTATCGGTAAAGAGGCCGATAAAGCACTCGGCCTGCCGCTCTCTAAAGTGATGTTTCAGAAACAGTGCCACCGCCTGCGGAGAATTCAGCACGGATCCTTCGCTGGCCAGCTCCAGCAATGCGCGCCGCTGCAACTCGGTCACGGCAAGCATCTCCGCGCGCTTGGCCTGACCTAGCCCCCTGATTGAACGGAATTCATCGGCCTGTGCGGTGAGCAAGCGCGCCAGCGATCCGAAGCGCGTTAGCAGCGCCTGCCCGAGTTCGATCGCGCTGCTGCCGGCAGTGCCGGTGCGCAGCAGGATGGCCAGCAGTTCTGCATCGCTGAGTGCGGCGGCTCCTCGGGATAAGAGGCGCTCGCGCGGACGCAGCTCGGGCTGGAGGTCAGTGATGCGCATGAACAGGCTCCGGTAACGACAGGGACCGGCCAATGTAGCGCGCGCGGCGCGCGGATTGCGGCAACTGGCGCTGGCGGCTGGCTTACAATAGGGCGCTTGACCAAAGCCAGCCAATTTATGTCGAATTCGCCACAACCCGTTGTCGCCGAAGGGGCTTTCCTGACCCTGCACTACCGGCTGTCGTCGCCGGACGGCCGCGACATCGTCACCACCTTCAATGACACCCCGGCCACCTTGCAGCTCGGCGCCGGCCAGCTCGCACCTTCACTCGAAGCGCGGCTGGTTGGGCTGCCGGAGGGCACGCACCAGACCTTCGAGCTGCCGCCGGGCGAGGCCTTCGGCCCGCGCAATCCGGACCTGCTGCAGCGCGTGTCGCTCGAGACGCTGCGCAAGCATTCGAGCGCCGATGAGGACTATGTGGTGGGCGACCTCGTCGATTTTGCTGCGCCGGGCGGCGGCCGCTTCGCTGGCGTGCTGCTCGAGATGGGCGACGACGATGCGCTGTTCGATTTCAATCATCCGCTTGCGGGCCAGCCCGTGAAATTCGAAGTGCGGATCATCGGCATTCTTTGACAAGGCGGATCGTGGACACCAACAAGGAAATCCTGCTCGCGCAACCGCGCGGCTTCTGTGCCGGCGTCGACCGCGCGATCGAGATCGTCGAGCGCGCGCTGGCGCAATTCGGCGCGCCCATCTATGTGCGGCACGAGATCGTGCATAACCAGTACGTGGTCGACGACCTGCGTGCCAAGGGCGCGATCTTCATTGAAGAGCTGGACGACGTACCCGCCGGCAGCCACCTGGTATTTTCCGCGCACGGCGTATCGCGCGCAGTCAAGACGGAAGCCGAGGCGCGCGGCCTGAAGGTATTCGACGCGACCTGTCCCCTGGTGACCAAGGTGCATGTCGAGGTCGGCAAGATGCGCGAAGAGGGACGCGAGATCGTGATGATCGGGCATCAGGGGCACCCCGAAGTCGAGGGAACGATGGGCCAGAGCGAGGGTGGCATGTATCTGGTCGAGACCATCGCCGACGTCGACGCGCTGCAGGTGAACGACCCGGACCGTCTTGCTTTCGTGTCGCAGACCACGCTGTCGGTCGATGATACGGTGGACATCATCGCGGCGCTCAAGCGCCGCTTCCCGAGCATCGCCGAGCCGAAGAAGGGCGATATCTGTTACGCGACCACCAACCGCCAGCAGGCAGTGAAGTTCATGACGCCGCAGGTGCAGCTGGTGATCGTGGTTGGCAGTCCCAGCAGTTCGAACTCGAACCGGCTGCGCGAGGTCGCACAGAAGAGCGGCGTCGAGGCCTACATGGTCGACAACGCGGCGCAGATCGATCCGGCCTGGGTGGCCGGCAAATCGCGCATCGGCGTGACGGCCGGCGCGTCCGCGCCCGAGGTGCTGGTGCAGCAGGTGGTGGCGCGGCTGCAGGCGCTGGGCGCGGCGTCGGTGCGCGAGCTCGACGGCGTCGAGGAGCACGTGACTTTCCCGCTGCCGAAAGGCTTGTCGGGCCGGCCGGCCGGCGCCTGAGCGCGATGGATATCTTAGTCCAGCAACTGATCAATGGCCTGGTCCTGGGCAGCATGTATGCGCTGGTCGCACTCGGCTACACGATGGTGTACGGCGTGCTTAACCTGATCAATTTCGCGCATGGTGACGTGCTGATGATCGGCGCGATGGCGGGCTGGACCATTCTTCAGGTGTTGCAGAAGCTGGCGCCGCAGCTGCCCGGTTTCGTACAGCTCGCCATCGCAATCGCCGGTGCGATCCCGGTCTGCGTGATCGTCAGCGTATTGATCGAGCGCATCGCCTACCGTCGCCTGCGCAATGCGCCGCGACTGGCGCCGCTGATCACCGCCATCGGCGTGTCCATCCTGTTGCAGACTTTCGCGATGATGATCTGGGGCCGCGACCCGTTGCCTTTTCCGCAGGTGCTGCCGGCCGAACCGCTGCAGCTGGCCGGCGGTCTGATCACGCCGACCCAGGTGCTGCTGCTGTTGCTGGCAACCGTGGCCATGCTGGCGCTGACCTGGCTGATCGAGCGCACGCGCATGGGCCGCGCGATGCGCGCGGTGGCCGAGAGCCCGCGCGTGGCCGCGCTGATGGGCGTTGATGCCAATCGCGTGATCGTGTTCACCTTCGCCATCGGTGCGGCGCTGGCAGCCATTGCCGGCGTGATGTGGGCAGCGAACTATGCATCGGCGCAGTTCGCGATGGGCTTTGTACCCGGCCTGAAAGCGTTCTCGGCCGCGGTGCTGGGCGGCATCGGCAATATTTACGGCGCTATGCTGGGCGGCATACTGCTTGGCCTGATCGAGAGTCTCGGCGCCGGTTATATCGGCGACCTGACCGCCGGCGTGCTTGGCAGCCATTATCAGGACATCTTTGCCTTCATCGTGCTGATTCTGGTGCTGACGCTGCGGCCGTCGGGCCTGATGGGCGAGCGCGTCGCGGATCGCTCATGAGCGTGACCCTGTCTTCCTCGCGCGTGAAGCTCGCGCTGCTGGTGGTGGTGCTAGCCTTTCCTTTCGTCGCCGCACCTTTCGGCAATACCTGGGTCCGGATCGCGGATGTGGCGCTGCTGTACGTGATGCTGGCGCTCGGCCTGAATGTGGTGGTCGGTTTTGCCGGTCTGCTGGATCTCGGTTACATCGCTTTCTTTGCGATCGGTGCCTATCTGGCGGGACTGCTCGCGTCGCCGCAATTCGCCGCCGTGATCGAATCGCTGCAAATGGAGTACCCGGCCGCCGGCGCATGGTTGCTGCAGATGGCCGGTCCGGCTGTTGCGGCTAATGGCATCCACCTGTCAGTCTGGCTGATCGTGCCGCTCGCAGCCTTGGTGGCCGGCCTGGCGGGTGCCTTGCTCGGCGCGCCGACGTTGCGGCTGCGCGGCGATTACCTGGCGATTGTTACGCTCGGTTTCGGCGAGATCATTCGCATCTTCATGAACAACCTGAACGGCCCGGTAAACCTCACCAATGGCCCGCAGGGCATCAATCTGATCGACCCCATTCATATCGGCGGCCTGTCGCTGGCCGGCGAGGCTGGTGTGCTGAAGCTCGGCAGTGTCGAGATGCCGTCGGTGAATGCGTACTACTACCTGTTCCTGCTGCTCTGCCTGGTGACGATTTTTTTCTCGGCGCGTCTGCAAGATTCTCGCCTCGGTCGCGCATGGATCGCGATTCGCGAGGACGAGATTGCTGCCAAGGCGATGGGCATCAATGTGCGCAACGTGAAGCTGCTCGCCTTTGCGATGGGCGCGAGCTTCGGCGGCGTAGCGGGTGCCATGTTCGGCGCATTCCAGGGCTTCATTTCGCCGGAGTCATTCACGCTGACCGATTCGATCGCGATCCTCGCGATGGTGGTATTGGGCGGCATCGGTCATATTCCGGGCGTGGTGCTCGGGGCAGTACTACTGGCCGCGCTGCCCGAGGTGTTGCGGCATACGGTCGAGCCGGTGCAGACGGCGCTGTTCGGCAGCGTCTGGATCGAGGCCGAGGTGCTGCGCCAGCTGCTGTATGGACTGGCGCTGGTGCTGATCATGCTCGCGCGTCCGGCCGGCCTGTGGCCCTCGCCGCGCAAGGAAGACAGGATGGTCGCGACGGCCAACGGAGGCGCCGCATGAGCGCGCCATTGCTGACGGTGCAGGGCGCGAGCAAGCGCTTCGGCGGGCTGCAGGCGCTGGCTGATGTCGGCCTGTCGGTTGCGCGCGGCCACATACACGGACTGATCGGGCCGAACGGCGCTGGCAAGACCACCTGCTTCAACGTGATCACGGGCTTGTATCAACCGGACGGCGGCAGCTTCACGCTTGATGGCAAGCCGTATTCGCCAAGCGCACCGCACCGGGTGGCGCAGGCGGGCATTGCGCGCACTTTTCAGAACCTGCGGCTGTTTGGCGAGATGAGCGCGATCGAGAACGTGATGGTGGGCCGCCACGTACGCACCCGTCAGGGTGTGCTGGGCGCGGTGCTGCGCCACCGTGCGGCGCGCGTCGAGGAGCGCGATATCGAACAGCGGGCGATGCAGTTGCTGGACTTCGTCGGCATCGCGCCTCTCGCACAGCGCACCGCGCGTCACCTGTCGTACGGCGACCAGCGCCGCGTCGAGATCGCGCGTGCGCTCGCCACCGATCCCTTGCTGCTCGCGCTCGACGAGCCGGCGGCTGGCATGAACGCGACCGAGAAGGACAGCCTGCGTTCGCTGCTGGCGCGCATACGCGATGCCGGCACCACGATTTTACTGATCGAGCATGACGTGAAGCTGGTGATGGGATTGTGCGACCGCATCACCGTGCTCGACTATGGCAAGGTGATCGCCGAGGGCAGCGCGGCCGAAGTGCAGAAGAACCCGGCCGTGATCGCCGCCTATCTGGGTGGGGAGGCCGCATGAACAAGCTGCTTGAGGTGCGCGGCCTGTCGGTTGCCTTCGGTGGCATCGAGGCGGTCCGTGATGTGTCGTTGGATGTTGCGGCTGGCGAGCTGGTGACGCTGATCGGCGCCAATGGTGCCGGCAAGACAACGACGCTGAAGGCGATCACGCGCACGCTGCCGGCGTCGCGCTGCAGCGGCGCGATCCGTTTCGATGGTGAAGCAGTCGACGCGCTGCCGGCCCACCGCTTGCCCGCGCAGGGCCTTGCGATGGTGCCCGAAGGGCGCGGCGTGTTCACGCGAATGACGATACGCGAAAACCTGCTGATGGGTGCGTATGCACGCCGGGATCTGGATGGCATCGAGGACGACATCGAGCACTGGTACGCGAGCTTTCCGCGACTGAAGGAACGCCATGCCCAACTGGCCGGCACCCTGTCGGGGGGCGAGCAGCAGATGCTGGCAATGGCGCGCGCGCTGATGAGCCGGCCTCAGCTGCTGCTGCTCGACGAGCCGTCGATGGGACTGGCGCCCATCATGGTCGAGCGCATTTTCGAGGTGGTGCGGACGGTCGCGCAGCAGGGCGTGACGATCCTGCTGGTCGAGCAAAACGTCCGGCAGGCGCTGGCGATTGCGACGCGCGGCTATGTGATGGAAAGCGGCCGCATCGTGCTGCACGATACGGCCGCCCATCTGTTGCAGGACCCGCGGGTGATGGAGGCTTACCTCGGCGGCTAGCGCCGACCCCAGGGACTGTTCCTGTATTAGCCCGCCGAGCCTGCTTTTCTCCGGGCCTCCTTCAGAACCCCTGCCGGCAGCAGTTTCAAAAACAGTGGCAGCGCGAAGCCCAGCAGCGCAAAGTCATCCAGCCATCCCAGCAGCGGAATTCCGTCCGGCATCAGGTCGATCGGGCTCAGCAGGTAAAGCGCCACTGCGGCCAGCATCAGCCGTCCCGGCCAGCGCAGGGCCGGATCTCGCCACGCATGCCAGGCGACCAGCAGATGCCTGCCCGCCGCGCGCAGACGACGCATCAAGCGCATCATGTGAATCTCCCTGAAAACGGTATTGGACCGCCATACAGATGCCAAGTGCCCGGGTGGCATAATGTGCAAACAACGCCAACCCGTGTGTCATCCGATGAAACTTTACAGCTACTTCCGCAGTTCGGCTTCGTATCGCGTGCGCATCGCGCTGAACCTGAAGGGTCTGGCGCATGACATCGTGCCGGTGCATCTGCTGAAAGATGGCGGCGAGCAGCTCAAGCCAGACTACCGCAAGCTGAATCCGGATGCGCTGGTGCCATCGCTGCAACTGAATGCGGGTGATGTGCTGACGCAGTCGCTCGCGATCATCGAGTATCTGGAGGAGACCCATCCTTTGCCGGCCTTGCTGCCGAGCGAGGCGCAGGATCGCGCGTGGGTGCGCAGCATCGCGCTGGCCATAGCCTGCGACATCCATCCGATCGACAACCTGCGCGTGCTGCGTTATCTGGTCAGCGAGATGAAAGTGTCTGAAGAGGATAAGAACCGCTGGTACCGGCACTGGGTGGAACAGGGGCTGACCAGCATCGAGACGATGCTGGCTGGCGATGCCCGTACCGGCCGCTTCTGTTTCGGCGACCAGCCCGGCCTTGCCGATTGCCTGCTGGTACCGCAGGTGTTCAATGCGCAGCGCATGCATTGCGACCTGACGGCGATGCCAACTATCTTGCGCATCAACGACGCCTGCCTCGCACTCGAAGCATTCGACGCCGCGTCGCCGGCAAAGCAGCCCGACGCCGAGTGATCGGCGCCGGGCTGAATGCGATCAGCCTTTGCGGTAACGCACCACCTTCTGACGCTGCTCGCCCAGACCCGCGATCCCAAGATGCATCTCGTCACCGGCGGCGAGGAAGCGCTGCGGCGACATGCCCATGCCGACGCCGGGCGGCGTGCCGGTGGCTATCACGTCGCCGGGCATCAGCGTCATGAAGCGGCTCACATAGCTGATGATCTTTGCGACTGAAAAAATCATCGTCTTTGTATTGCCGGTCTGGCAGCGCTCGCCGTTCAGGTCCAGCCACATGTCGAGTCGCTGCGGGTTCGGCACTTCGTCGCGCGTAACCAGCCAGGGACCTACCGGGCCGAAGGTGTCGCAACCCTTGCCCTTGTCCCAGGTGCCGCCGCGTTCGGCCTGGAAAGCGCGTTCCGACACGTCATTGACGATGCAGTAGCCCGCCACATGCGACAGCGCCGCACGCTCGCTGACGTACTGCGCCTTGCTGCCGATCACGACGCCCAGCTCGACTTCCCAGTCGCCCTTGGTCGCTTCCTTCGGCAGCATCACGTCATCGTCCGGGCCATTCAGGCAGGTGATGGCCTTCATGAAGACGATCGGTTCCTTCGGTATCGGCAGACCCGACTCTGCCGCATGGTCCGCATAGTTGAGGCCGATGGCGACCAGCTTGCCGATGCCGGCCAGCGGTACGCCGTAGCGCGGCTTGCCGCGCACCAGCGGCAGGCTCGCCGGCTTGATGCGCGACAGCTTCGCCAATGCCTTGTCCGACAGATGGGCCGGCACTATGTCGTCGATGATGGACGACAGGTCACGCAGCTTGCCTTCGCTGTCGATCATGCCGGGCTTCTCGCGGCCGGGGCGGCCGTAACGTACCAGCTTCATGGGTCCTCTCCTGTTATTGGTTGCCTGATGCAGCGTGATTATGCCCTCGCCCAAGGGCCACGAACTTTTTTCAATATCCGTCGTGCAGGCGCTGTGCTATTTTCGGCGCTTAAAAGAGACTGATCGTCGAATCCACAAAGAGGGGACAACCATGCTGAAGAAATCGCGCGCCATTCTGTCTGCCCTGTCCGTCGCGTCAGTGCTGGCGGTGTCGCCCAGTCACTCGGTGCCGAGCGAGGCCGATTTCCTGATCGTGCCGCCGGAAAAGCTGGTCTGGAAGGACGCCGGCGCCGGCGCGAAGATCGCAGTTGTTTACGGCGACCTGACCCAGCCGGGCATGTACGTGATCCGTGCCTACTTCCCGCCGGGCGTGATGAGCGCGCCGCACTTTCACGGCGAAGACCGGCATGTGATCGTGGTGCAGGGCACCTGGAACGCCGGCATGGATGACAGCTGGGATCCGCAGTCGACGACGCCGCTGCAGACCGGCAGCTACATGTTCCACAAGGGCGGTGCGGTGCACTTCGACGGGTCGGCCGGCGAAGAAGGCGCGATGGTGCAGATCGTCGGCATGGGCCCGAGCAAGACCACTTTCCTGTTCCCGAAAGAGGGCAACTTCGGCAAACCGCACAAGCTGAACTGATGAAAAAGATCCTGATCCTCGTCGCTGCGCTTGCCGGCCTCAGCGCACCTGTTGCGCATGCCGAGTGGGTTTCTTACCAGCAGGGCACCGATGCCGACGAACTGTATGACACCCGCGTCGTCAGTCGCGACGCTTCGCTCGTGACGCTGTGGACCATGACGAATTTCGCCAGGTCGATGACCTCGCTCGAAGGCAAGGATTACCAGTCGGAGCAGATGCTGACCACGATCGATTGCGCGCGCAGGAAGATGGGCGCCGCGCAGGTCGTTCGCCTGTCCGGCCGTGACGGGCAGGGCGACAGGGTAAGTTTGATGGAATCGCCACTGCGGATGGTATCGGTCAAGGCCGGTTCCGCCGATGAAGCGCTTCTGGATCGTGTCTGCCGCCAGCAATGATTCCTGAAGTCAACATTCGGGTATTCAGTCTATAATCTTTTCTGACTTGCCTCGGGTGCGCGACGTCAAGAGGGCTCTCGCGCACAGTGAATTCTGAATGCAGGAACCTACAGGCCCTTCATGGATATCGATGCCCCCGACCTTGGCAACTGGCTGGATCAGACCGACGACGCGCAGCTGAACGCCTTGCCTTTCGGTGTCATCGGCATGGATGCCGACGGCAAGGCGCGCCGTTATAGCGACTATGAAGCCCAGATGGCAGGCTTTGATCCGCGCGATGTGCTGGGCCGGCATTTCTTCGAAGAGATCGGCGTCTGCATGAACAACGGGCTGGTCGCCAAACGCTTCGCCGATGCGCAGGCCAAGGGCGAGCCGCTCGACGCGCTCATTGATTACGTGATCGCTTTCCGCTCCCGCAGGACGCCGGTGAAAATGCGCCTGCTGTCTTTGCCCACATCGCCGATGCGCTACCTGCTGATCCAGCGGCTGCCGCAGGAAGCGCAATGAACCAGGAAGTGACTCCGCAGGTCGATGACCTGATGGAGTTTTTCTACCATGCGTCGCTGGCCATGGTGCAGACCGACCTGTCGGGCAAAGTGCTGCTGCTGAACCCGATCGCCGCGCAACTGTTGATGCCCATGGCGCGGCGCGGCGATCTGCTGGAAAACCTATTCACCACGCTGGACAACGCCGCACCCGAAATACGGACGCTGGTGGCGCAGGCACCCCAGCGGGCAGGCAGTATCGTCAACCGTCACCGCATTGCGCTGCCTTCCGGTGTTCGCGGCCGCAGCGGATCGGTATTTCTCGAATTGTCGATGGTCAGGCTGTCGACCGGCATGCTGATGGCGACCATTGAGGACGTGTCCGAGAGCGCGCGGCGCGAGCGGCTGCTGAAGAAGGAAGAGGCCTGGATCAATGCGATGTTCGCCGGCGCCAGCGACCATGCGCAAGTGCTGCTGGATGCGCAGGGCATGATCGCCAGCTGGAATGACGACATGCAGCGGCTGACGGGCCTCACTGGCGCTCAGGTACACGGCAAGCCCTATTCGGCGCTGTTTCCGGTCGACGGCATGACGGTCGAGCACATGAATGACCGGCTGGTCGAAGCCGACCGCAATGGCCTCAGCATTGCCGAAGGCAAGATGGTGCGCGCGCACGGCGGCAGCTTCTGGGGACATTCGGTGATTACGCGCACCCTGCAGGGTGATGGCTACGCGCTGCTGCTGCGCGACCTCAGCGAGCATCATGAGACGGTGGAATCACTGCTGAAGGCGGCCACGTCAGACCAGCTGACCGGCGTGGCCAACCGGCGCGCGCTGTACGAAGCGGCCGAGCTCGAATTCGCGCGATATGCGCGCATGCCGCGCGACATTTCGCTGCTGCTGCTCGATATCGATTACTTCAAGAAGATCAACGACACCTATGGACATCCGGTCGGTGACCAGGTGATACGCAACCTCGCGTCGGTGATGATCCATAGCGTGCGCAGCATCGATACGGTCGCGCGTCTGGGCGGCGAGGAATTCGCGGTGCTGCTGCCGTCAACGGGCATCGATGTGGCAGTGCAGGTGGCCGAACGCATTCGCAGGAATGTCGCCGCGCAGCAGGTGGCCAGCAGCGAGGGCGTGGTGAGTTATCGCGTCAGCGTCGGCATCGCGCAGGTCGGCGCAGGCATCACCGATATAGGCGCACTGATCCTGGCAGCGGACCAGGCCTTGTACGAAGCCAAGCGGCAGGGACGAGACAGGGTGTGCGTACAGACGGTGTAAGGCGTTGCGACGTGAAGCTGGTCCCGCCGACAGGAATCGAACCTGTATCTAGCGCTTAGGAGGCACTCGTTCTATCCATTGAACTACGGCGAGGACGCGGGTGCGGCGCGTTGCGCAACACGGCCCGGATTATATCCCAGCAGTTCACCGGCAGGCTGCAGTCGGTACAATAGCGCCCTTCGTTCTCACTCACGCGTGCGCATCGGCGCGCCTCTCTCCATGGCTGTCATATCCCTCAGCGATGCCCAACTCGCATTCGGTCACGTTGCCTTGCTGGACCATGCGGAATTCTCGCTGGAAGCCGGCGAGCGCATTGGCCTGATCGGTCGTAACGGCACCGGCAAATCCTCGTTACTGAAAATCATCGCCGGTATTGCCAGGCTTGATGACGGCCTGCTGGTCTTGCAGCAAGGCTTGCGTATTGCCTATGTCGAGCAGGAGCCGCAGTTCGATGCCGGCATGTCGGTGTTCGACGCGGTCGCCGGCGGCGTTGGCGACGTGCGCCAGCTGCTCGACGACTATGATGCGCTGACCTCGCAGCTGGGCGCCGGCGAGGATACGGCACTGCTCGACCGTCTGCATGCGGTGCAGGCGCAGCTGGATGTGACGGATGGCTGGAATCTGTCGAACCGCGTCGAGACCACGCTGCAGCGGCTCAAGCTTGACGGGCAGCGGCAGATCTCGACCCTGTCGGGCGGCATGAAGAAGCGCGTGGCGCTGGCGCGCGCGCTGGTCGTCGCGCCGGATGTGTTGGTGCTGGACGAACCGACCAACCATCTGGATTTTTCGTCCATTGCGTGGCTGGAAGAATTGCTGCGGGAGTTCCGTGGCAGCCTGCTGTTCATCACGCACGACCGCAGCTTCCTCGACAACGTCGCCACCCGCATCGTCGAACTCGACCGCGGACACCTGCAGTCTTACCCGGGCAATTTCACCGCTTACCAGACACGCAAGGCCGATCAGCTGGCTGTGGAGGAGGTGGAGAACGCGAAGTTCGACAAATTCCTCGCGCAGGAAGAAGTGTGGATACGCAAGGGCGTCGAGGCGCGACGCACGCGCAATGAAGGCCGGGTGCGCCGGCTCGAGGCCTTGCGATTCGAGCGCGCGCGCCGCCGCGACCAGCAGGGGCAGGTCAAGATGGAATTGTCCGCCGGCGAGCGCTCCGGCAAGATCGTCGCCGAGCTGGTCGACGTCTGCAAGTCCTATGAAGGCCGTGCGATCGTTAAGGATTTCAGCGCGACGATCATGCGCGGCGACAAGGTCGGCCTGATCGGTGTGAACGGCGCCGGCAAGACGACCTTGCTGAGGCTGATACTTGGCGAGGAAGTGCCCGATAGCGGCACTATCCGGCAAGGCAGCAAACTGCAGATTGCCTATTTCGACCAGATGCGTGAGCAGCTGAACGAAGAGGCCACGCTGGCCGAAACAATTTCGCCCGGCAGCGACTGGGTCGAGATCAACGGGCAGCGCAAGCATGTGATGACCTATCTCGGCGACTTCCTGTTCGCGCCGGAGCGTTCCCGCTCGCCGGTGAAGTCGCTGTCCGGCGGCGAGCGCAACCGCTTGCTGCTCGCGCGCCTGTTCGCCAAGCCGGCCAATGCACTGGTGCTCGACGAACCGACCAATGACCTCGACATCGACACGCTGGAATTGCTCGAGCAACTGCTCGAAGAGTACAACGGCACGGTCTTCCTAGTCAGCCATGACCGCACTTTCCTCGACAACGTGGTCACGCAGGTGATCGTGGCCGAGGGCGGCGGGCAGTGGCGCGAATATGTCGGCGGTTACAGCGACTGGGAGCGGGTGCGCAAGCAGGTTAGCGCGCCCGCCGCACGAGATGCGAAGAAATCCGAAGCCAAACCGGCGCTGGCGCCGGCGCCAGCTGCAGTCAAGCCGAAAAAGCTGTCATTCAAGGAGCAGCGCGAGCTGGAGCAGTTGCCGCAGCTGATTGCCGATCTGGAAGCGGAGCAGGCTGGCATTTCAGCACGGCTGGCCGACGGCGAGCTGTACCGCAAGGAGCCGGGTGAGGCGCAGAAGCTGAATCAGCGCCTTGCGGAAATCGAGGTCCTGCTGATGCAGGCGCTCGAGCGCTGGGAAGCGATCGAGTCGCGCAGTTCGCCGGGCCTGGCTTAGGCGCGCAGCGCATGCCGCAGGCGACGCAAGTTAAGTATTGCCAGCAAATCCAGTTTCAGCTTGCGCAACACGAGGCGAGCCAGATACGGATTCGTTCGGCAGTACTCCCACGCGCGGTGCCGATTGAAGACAATTTTCCACAGCGGTAGCCGCGGCGGATAGCAGAAGATCATCGATGCGTGATCTGCTGGCGCGGGTGGTTTGTTCGGTTTCGCGCCGATGCCAAAATGTCTTGCCATCTTGGCGGCCAGGCTGTCGCCGAATAGCCGCGGGTAGCCGATCCAGACCGTTGGCCGCATATCGGCTTCGAAGAAATAGTGCTGGCCACCTGGCGTCCGGATCGCAGTGACATTGGCGAATCCGTTGGCGCCCAGCGCATGGCCAAGATTTTCCAGGTCGGCTTCAAAGCCGGGAGCCAGCTGATCGCGGCGCAGGAAGCGCCGCAGTGACGAGGGAGCGAAGCGCTGGTCGCATTGGTATTCCAGGACTTCAGAGTAGGCGAAATGAAGCAGCTGACCCTGCTGGAAGAAAGCTTCTATGCTGGCCAGTTCGCCATCGATGAATTGCTGAAGCAGCGCGGGATAAGCGCGGAAATGCCGCGCGACGCGCGTCAGTTCATCCGCATTCACGCACTTGAATACCTGGTTGCCGCCGCCGGAAAAATCACCTTTGACCACCAGCGGGTAGCCGACACGGGCAGCGGCTGCATGCAGACCGGCAGCATCGTGGGCCACTGCAAATTCTGGTGTGGGGACGCCATGTCGGGACAGCGCGTGCGACAAGCCGACCTTGGACGCCAAATGATGCAGGTGCTGTGCGCCCGTTACGGGTAGCAATAGCAGCTTGTCAGCGTCAGGCAACTCGGCATCGGTAATGCATTTCAGGACTTTATCATTGCTCGCGGCCACTACTGCGTAGCTGTGCTGCTTGGCTAGTGCTACCGACCGCTGAAGCAGCGCCCCATAACTACTTTCATAATAAAAGCGGTCGATGTGTCCCAGTTGCTTGTTCTTTACGCGTATCGATACGCAGTCGATCGCGAAGCCGGCATCTGCGAGCACCTCCAGCAGCGCATGCGTCAGCTCCATTCTGTCTGCCATGACCAGTGCCCGTGGTTGGGTCGGCCTGCTTTGGTCGAGTTCGTTTACTTCTGATTCATTTGCTGCTGCGCACATATGTTGCTCGCCCAATGTCTGGTCAGGAAAAAAGGCGCGACCTTACCATGCACGTGGGTTGTCATGCTACTTGCAAGAGAGATGAAGATCGGGCGACCTGATTTCCGCTGTGCGGAAGATCAGCGCTTTATTGCAGGCGACGCGTTGCAGCGCGCAATTCTGGCAGGCGCTGGCGCAGCGAATCCGCATCGGTCGCTTGCGGGTGACGCTCCAGATACGCCTCGATATCCTGTAATGCAGCCTGAGGACAGTCGAGGTTGGCATAGGCCAGTCCGCGATCGCGCCGCTCGGCGATCTCGTCGGGCAGAAGAATTACCAGCCGCTGCTGTACGTTCAGGAATTGCCTCCAGTGGGGCGGATCGGCGAACAGTGCCTTCAGGTTGTGGAGTATCCGAACCAGTATCGTGCTCGCTGACGCCTCGGCCAGATAGCTCGCCAGTGGCGGGTCGGCGGGGCTGCGGCCTTTGACGAAAAACGGCTCCAGTCTTTCCTCGATTTCCTCGCGCGACAGGCTGGCGCCGTTGAACGGATCGATGATGATGTCACCATTCTTGACCGACAGCTTCATCAGGAAGTGCCCGGGGAAGGAAATGCCTTTCACGTCGAGGCCGAGCTGCTGCGCCAGTTCCATGTAGATCACTGCCAGCGAGATAGGTATGCCGCGGCGCGATTCCAGCACCTTGTGCAGGTAGCTGTTGTCGGGGTTGTAGTAATCGTTCAGATTGCCGGCGAATCCCAGCTCCTGATAGAAATAATTGTTGAGCAACCGCAGCTTGGGAATGGTCGCTATGTCGGCCGGCATGCGTCGTCGCAGCCGTGCCGCAAATTTGTCGATCTCCAGCAGGCAGGCGCTCAGGTCGAGCGCCGGGTCATCGTCCTGCGCAATGCTGAGTGCGGCCTCGAACAGGGGAATGTGCTCCTCTTCCCGGACCAGTGAGGCGAAGTAGTCGAGCGCTTTGATCATCGGCTGTCGGTCGCGTTGTCTTGCTAGTGCGATTCGCGCTTGAAATCGCCGAAGCGAAAGCCCATCGCGAGCAATGCGCCGAAGTACGCCAGCCCGCACGCGGCGATCACCAGCGCCAGCGCGCCGATCCGCCGCCAGGGCGTCGCGTGCATCGCGATCCAGTCGAAATGTCCGGCCACCCACAGCCCGACGCCGGCCAGCAGCAGCAGTGCACCGAGCAGCTTCAGGAGGAACATCCGCCATCCCGGCGCGGGCCGGTAGATACCGTTCTTGCGCAGCATCAGGTACAGGAAGCCTGCATTCGCGGTCGCGCCCAGTCCGATCGACAGCGCCAGGCCCGCATGCGCAATCCACGGCACGAACAGCAGGTTCATCAGCTGCGTGGCGACCAGCACACCTATGCCGATTTTCACCGGCGTACGGATATCCTGCTTTGCGTAAAAGCCGGGTGCAAGTATCTTCACCAGAATCAGTCCCATCAGTCCGACGCCATAGGCGACCAGCGCGCGCGCCGTCATGGTCACCGAGAACGGATCGAATTTACCGTAATGGAAAAGGGTGGTGGTCAAGGGTTCGGACAGGATCATCAGCGCGACAGCCGCCGGCATGGCCAGCAGGAAGGTCAGGCGCAGCCCCCAGTCGAGCAGCGAGGAATACTCGGCGGTATCGCCGACCGCATGGGCTTTGGACAGGCTGGGCAGCAGAATAGTGCCAAGCGCGACGCCCAGCAGGCCGGTCGGCAATTCCATCAGGCGATCCGCATAGGACAGCCAGGATACGCTGCCATCGGTCAGGTGCGATGCGATGTTGGTGTTGATGATCAGGCTGATCTGCGCGGCGGATACCGCGAAGGTCGCCGGCAGCATTTGCTTGAGTACGCGGCGCACGCCTTCGTCGCGCAGCGCGTCCATCGGATTGCTGCTAATGCGCGGCAGCATACCGATCTTGCGCAGCGCAGAAACCTGCATCGCCAGCTGCAGCAGGCCGCCGACCAGCACCGCGATCGCCAGCGCATAGACCGGTTGCGGTAGCAAGGGTGCGAGGAAGAGTGCGGCGACGATGAAGGAAAGGTTCAGCAGCACCGGCGTGAATGCGGGCACGCGAAACTCGCGCCAGGTGTTCAGGATGCCGCCGGCCAGCGCGACCAGCGACATGAACAGGATGTAAGGGAACATGATGCGCGTCATCGTCGTCGACAGCGACATCGCCAGCGGTTCGGTGGCGAAGCCGCTAGCCAGCAGCAGCACGATCGCCGGCGCGAACACGATGCCGGCGATCGACAAGGCCAGCAGCGTCCAGAACATGACGGTTGCTACATGGTCGGCCAGCACGCGGGTGGCACGATTGCCCTGCTGGTTCTTGTATTCGGCAATGATCGGGACGAAGGCTTGCGAGAACGCACCTTCGGCGAACAAGCGCCGCAGCAGGTTGGGAATGCGAAAGGCAACGAAAAATGCGTCGGTGTAGACCGAGGCGCCGAAGGTACGGGCGATCAGGAACTCGCGGATCAGTCCGGTGATGCGTGACAACAGGGTCATGCCCGACACGGTGGCAAGCGTTCTGTGCAGATTCATGGCGACCGATTATAGCCGCAGGCATACGGCTGCCCCGGTCCCGGGTTTCTTAATTGAAAACAAGCTTCGGTATGGGGGAAATCCCCAGCCGAACCCGGATTTGCCTCAGCGACAAAAAATTTGGTATACTCGCCGTCTTTCGAATTCCGCCCGGGGCCAGGCCTCAGGCCTTACACCGTCAGGAACATCACATGGCAAATACCGCACAGGCACGCAAGCGCGCCCGTCAGGCAGTCAAGCAGAACGCGCACAACTCGAGCCAGCGCTCGACGCTGCGTACGGCCATCAAGGCTGTCCGCAAGGCGATCGATGCAGGCGACAAGGCTGCTGCTGCGCAAGCCTTCCAGACGCAGGTGTCGATCATCGATCGCATCGCTGACAAGAAGATCATTCACAAGAACAAGGCCGCTCGCCACAAGAGCCGCCTGTCGGCAGCGATCAAGGCCCTGGCCTGATTCTTCTGTCGCTGGCCTAGCCGGCTTGCTGAAGTTCGCCAAACCCGCCCGACTTCCGGTCCGGCGGGTTTGCTCATTTGGGCAGTCCGGAAATCGGTGCACCGGGCTTGATGTTCCTCTGCCTGAACCAGCCCTGCATCATCTCTAGCGCGTAGCGCGCCGGCTTCCTGCTGCAGTGTGCTGCCTCCGTCTGCGGCTGCATATCTTCGATATTGATAATCTTGCCGTCGTCGCCAATGAAGGCGACTGACAGCGGCAGCGGCGTGTTCTTCATCCACATGCAGACCTGGCGCGCTTCAGTGAAGCGAAACACCATGCCTTCGTTGCTGCCCAGCTGCTGTCGGAACATCAGGCCGCGGGCGCGTTCTTCGTCGGTGGTCGCAATTTCTGCCCGTATCAGGTGAACGCCGATGGTCAGCGACGTGACAGGGAAATTTTGCGCCGCGCTGTCGAGCGATATCAGCAGAGCGGCCAGTGGCAGCAGTCTTTTCATGGAGTGGAGGGTGTCGGTAGTGGTCGAATTGTAAACGCTGGCAGGTCGGGCGCGCAGCGCCTCATGCAGCGCGCCATTCTCTTATGTCGACCACGCGCCACTCGCCGGGCAGCAGCGGATGGCTGGCCAGCGAAAAAGGGCCGATTGCGCTGCGAACCAGTCGCAGCGTCGGCAGGCCGACGGCCGCCGTCATGCGCCGCACCTGCCGGTTTTTGCCCTCGGTCAGTGTGATTGCGAGCCAGTCGGTCGGTATCTCCCTTCGCTGTCGCACCGGCGGGTCGCGCTCCCACAGCCAACCCGGTTTCGCTATGCGTGCCGCGGTACTGCCAAGGGTCGTGAAATCGCCGAGTTCGAGTGGCGCGCGCAGCCGGGCGAGCTGATCGGCCTGCGCCTGTCCTTCGACCTGCACCAGATAGGTCTTCCGCTTGCCGTTCTCCGGATGGCTGATCTGGTGCTGCAACGGTCCGTCATCCGTCAGGAGCATCAGGCCTTCGCTGTCCGCGTCCAGCCGGCCGGCCGGATAAATGTTCGGTATGGCGAGGAAATCGGCCAGCGTGCGGCGCATTTCATGCGGCGAGAATTGGCTCATCACGCCAAAGGGTTTGTTGAAAAGAATCAGTTGCATCGATGGACTATAGGTCAGCCGGGTTATGGCACAAAGCAAAATTCTAGTGCATAATACGAAATGCGGTCTTATGTCTTATATAAGACCAAAAGATTTCAGGCTGCAGCTTGTCCTGCCGCCGATTCGTCGTACATTGACGTTCACAAGACGCCAACTACAATCTTGCCATCCGCCAATCTTCGGAGATAATGATGTACCAACATATCAAAGTGCCCACCGAGGGTCAGAAAATCACGGTCAACGCCGATTTTTCGCTGAACGTGCCGGACAACCCCATCATCCCCTTCATCGAAGGTGACGGCACGGGCGTGGACATCAGCCCGGTGATGATCAAGGTGATCGATGCGGCGGTGGCGAAGGCGTATGGCGGCAAGCGCAAGATCAGCTGGATGGAAATCTACGCCGGCGAGAAGTCGACCAAGGTCTATGGTCCTGACGTATGGCTGCCCGAGGAGACGCTTAAGGTCCTGAAGGACTACGTGGTTTCGATCAAGGGCCCGCTGACGACGCCGGTCGGCGGCGGCATTCGCTCGCTGAACGTGGCGCTGCGTCAGGAACTGGATTTGTATGTGTGTTTGCGCCCGGTGCGTTACTTCAAGGGCGTTCCGTCGCCGTTGCGCGAGCCTGAGAAGACCGACATGGTGATCTTCCGCGAGAATTCGGAAGACATCTATGCCGGCATCGAATGGCAGGAAGGTTCGGAAGGCGCGAAGAAACTGATCGACTTCCTGATCAAGGAAATGGGCGTCAAGAAGATCCGCTTCCCGCAGACCTCGGGCATTGGCGTCAAGCCGGTCTCGCGCGAAGGCACCGAGCGCCTGGTGCGCAAGGCGATCCAGTATGCGATCGATAATGACAAGCCGTCGGTCACGATCGTCCACAAGGGTAACATCATGAAGTACACCGAAGGTGGCTTCCGTGACTGGGGCTACGCACTGGCGCAGAAGGAGTTCGGCGCGCAGATGATCGATGGCGGCCCGTGGTGCAGCTTCAAGAACCCGAAGACGGGCAAGGACATCATCGTCAAGGATGCGATCGCCGACGCGTTCCTGCAGCAGATCCTGCTGCGTCCGAACGAGTACAGCGTGATCGCGACCCTGAACCTGAACGGTGACTACGTGTCCGACGCGCTGGCCGCGCAGGTCGGCGGCATCGGCATCGCGCCGGGCGGTAACATCAACTACAAGACCGGCCACGCAATTTTCGAAGCGACGCACGGTACGGCTCCGAAGTACGCCAACCAGGACAAGGTCAACCCGGGCAGCGTGATCC
>JACCDS010974366.1_pt1 | contig 19482 bp, 18 predicted proteins | sample 7446441 | NCBI WGS metagenome assembly JACCDS01 (sample SAMN15323445, study PRJNA562643) | freshwater metagenome | isolation source: river surface water | place: USA:Blue River Watershed | collected 2017-08-17
AGCCAAGTAATTCCAGTCAAGGATAGTACATAAAGGGAGCCCGAGAAAATCAAAATTCCCAAAATCATGCACCAAGCAGTGAATGAAAATCCCTTCCACGACGGTTTGACCGAAGCCAAAATCCCAATCCCCAATAGGGCCAAGGTGTGGTAGAAATGATAGTTTACGGCAGTTTGAAAGGTATCAAGGCGGTCATTTTCAACCAAGGTTGCTTCCAAGCCATGCGCACCGAAGGCACCCAAACCCACTGCTAGTGCTCCTGAAATACCTGTGATTTGTAAGATTCGTTTTGCGTTCATGAATTCGGATAGTTTCGAGCTCCAAAAATGGAAGATCCAATGCGGACCATCGTACTTCCTTCTTCTTGGGCAATTTGGTAATCCCCACTCATGCCCATGGAAAGCTCATGAAGGTTGACAAAGGAGGGGAGGGCACGTTTTTTTAAGTCCTCATACAGCTGTTTCAATCCTCTAAACTCAGTTCGAATTTGGTCCTGATTTTCAGTAAAGCTTGCCATTCCCATTAATCCTTGAATTTGAACATGGGTCAATTTTGTGAATTCAGGGCTAGTGAGCATGGTTTCAAGTTCATCTATATCGAAGCCAAACTTGCTTTCTTCGGTGGCGATATGGATTTGAAGCAACACAGGAATTGGCCGATCGATCTTCTTTCCTTGCTTGTCAATTTCGACCAGGAGTTTGAAGGAATCCACCCCATGTATGAGGTGAATAAATGGAGCGATATATTTGATCTTGTTACTCTGCAGGTGCCCAATCATGTGCCAATGGGTATCCGCAGGCATTTCAGGTTGCTTAGCCTGAATTTCCTGGACTTTATTCTCCCCAAAATCGCGAATTCCTGCGGCATAGGCAGCTTGAAGGTCAGCCAAAGGTTTGGTTTTGCTGACTGCTACCAGTTTGCAATTTGGATTTTGAAACGATTTTTTGACCTGCTCAAGGTTGGCTTTGATGTCCATGAATGAAAATTCAATTGGTATTCCAGTCAAATATAAGCCAAGAGGCGGTACTTTTGAAGATGATGCAAGCGATTTTAGAAGGAATTGAATTGGGTCTTCTCCTTTCGATGATGATTGGCCCCGTATTTTTTGCCTTAATCACCACAAGTATGGACCAAGGATTTAAGCAAGCTGCCATTTTAGCTTTTGGCGTGTTGCTGAGCGACTTAGTCTATGTAATCTTCACCTACTTTGGCGTTCACTTCCTAAGTCAATTTCCCTTAATCGAAAAATCCTTGGGCTACCTAGGAGGGATGATTTTGATTGGTTTTGGTCTTTCTTATATCCGAAAAAAGGAAACGAATGCTCAGGAAAGAGAAACAAAGCCTGTAAGTTCAAGCAAATCCTTTTTGAAGGGCTTTGGCATCAATGGAATCAATCCATTTGTTTTTCTTTTTTGGATCTCTATCGCTAGCATGGTTACTGTAAAGGAATCTTGGGAAGGGAGTCAAATCTCCCTTTTTTATGGAGCACTTTTGCTGACAGTCTTTGGCTTTGACCTTACCAAAGGCTTTCTAGCAGGTCAACTTGCTCATTTGGTGACTCCAAGAGTAAGGAGATACTTGAATATTGGAGTAGGGCTATTGATCTGTTATTTTGGAATCAAAATGCTGTGGACTACTTACTATCCAAGCATCTAACAAACTTTAAACCCTAATTTTAGGTTGTTGAGCTATGAATATTTCCAAAGTCTTTCACCTGTATCCTCTATTTTTTGTTTTCACATTGCCTGTTGCTGCTCAGGGACTTGCTGACCTGGAAGTGATCAATCAAGCCCGCTTGGATTACAACCAGCAAGGCATGCTCATTTTGGGTACGTGGGCAGTGGTAAACTTGATTTTGGGGGCAGTAGCAAGCTTTCGGACGCGTGGACAAACCCAGGCTTTCCATCAAATGAATGCTTATTGGAATGTAGTCAATCTTGGAATTGCAGCGTATGGTTTTTGGCAGGCAAGCCAAGTAGCTGTATTGAATTTTTGGGAAGTATTGCTTGCACAGCAACAAATTGAAAAGATCCTCCTAGCAAATGCCGCCTTAGACTTCGGATACATTGCCCTTGGACTCTATTTAATCGAAAAAGGAAGACGCTTGGAGAAAGACAAGTGGCTTGGTTTTGGCAAATCTATTGTCCTTCAAGGAGCATTTTTACTCCTTTTTGATGCCATTTTGTATGGTTTTCAGCAACAATTGGGAATAGAGTTATTGGAATGGGCAAAAATAATGTGGCCGAAATAAATCGAGAATCTACTGATTCAAGGCGAATTAGGGTATTAAATCATAAACTAAGTCTATGATAATCCTAATTTAAACCATTGCCCTAGTTAAATTTGAGCTATGGAAAATATAGCGCCTTGCCCTACTTGTGGCTCTCAATACACCTATCCACTCGATGCCTTGATGATTTGTCCTGATTGTGGGTTAGAATGGAATCCAAGTGATACGGTTTCCCCAGGTGAGGAGGAATTCCAAGTAAAAGACTCCAATGGTGCCCTTTTAGCGAATGGGGATTCGGTAGTTATTGTTAAAGACCTTCCTGTCAAGGGAGCCCCAAAATCAATCAAAGCTGGAACAAAAGTGAAAAATATTCGACTGGTCGAAGGAGACCATAACATTGACTGTAAAATTGATGGCTTTGGATCCATGGCACTCAAATCCGAATTTGTGAGAAAAGCCTAACTCTATCAACTCGTTCGGTAGTCATTAATTGACCACTGTTATAAATCAAAAAATCCCAGCAAGAAGGCCTTGCTGGGATTTTTGTTGGGTTGGATCAACCTTATGAAAGGTATTTTTCTACTGGCGTGTAGGGCATGTTGAATGCTTCTGCTACAGCCTTGTAGACAATATCACCTTGGATCACATTTAAACCAGGTACGAGATCTGCATTTTCTTGTGCTGCCTTCTTCCAGCCCTTATCAGCCAAATGGATGGCGTAAGGAAGCGTGGCGTTGGTCAAAGCTAGCGTTGAAGTATAGGGAACTGCTCCAGGCATGTTGGCTACGCAATAATGCACCACATCATCGATGACATACGTAGGGTTTTCATGGGTAGTAGGCTTGCAAGTTTCGATGCAGCCGCCCTGATCTACGGCCACATCCACAACAACTGCACCTTTTTTCATGTCCTTCAACATGTCTTTGGTGATCAAGTGAGGAGCTTTGGCACCCGGAATCAACACTGCACCTACAATTAAGTCAGCCTGCTTGATCTGTTCCCGAATGTTGAACTCATTAGACATCATGGTCTTTACGTTGGCAGGCATTACATCTGCTAGGTAGCGCATTCTAGGAAGGGACAAATCCATAATGATCACATCTGCACCCAATCCAGCAGCCATCCAGGCAGCTTGAGTACCTACGATGCCACCACCTAAGATTAACACCTTGGCAGGAAGTACACCCGGTACGCCTCCCAATAAAATTCCTCTGCCTCCTAGCGGCTTTTCGAGGTAGTTTGCACCTTTTTGAATCGCCATTCTTCCGGCTACTTCAGACATTGGTACCAATAGGGGAAGGCTTCGATCGGATTTTTCAACCGTTTCATAGGCCAAGCAAATTGCTTTGCTCGCCACCATTGCTTTGGTCAATGGTTCGTACGAGGCAAAGTGAAAATAAGTAAAAAGAAGTTGGTTGGGCTTGATCAAATTGTACTCTGATTCAATCGGCTCCTTCACCTTCATGATCATTTCCGCAATTTGATAGGTAGCTTCGATGCTCGGTAGCAAGCTAGCTCCAGCGGCACTATAGTCTTCATCAGAAAAACCACTTCCAAGTCCTGCACTTTGCTGTACATATACTTGATGGCCTCTTTTGATTAACTCTTTTGCACCTGCAGGGGTAAGGGCAACTCGGTTTTCGTTGTTTTTGATTTCCTTAGGAACACCTATAATCATGGCTAAGTTGATTTGGATTTATAGTACTGCCGCAAAGATAGGAAGCAAAACACGTTTGAGCAGCTAGTTTAGAAATACTATTTGGTAGCCATTTGGTTTTTAGAAGATTTTCAAAAGTTTATTCCTTTTTAACCATTAAACCTCTACTAAATTTTAAAAATGAGGATATTGTGAAAAAATCTTTTGATTTTTTTTTAAAAAGTATAAAAAAATCAAGCAGAGATTATTGGAAGGATTACTATACTAAAATGGCATAATTCGACAAAAATTAGAATATTATTTGGTTAAACTAGAAATTAACCAAAAATACCAAATTTTAAATGGATAAATAGCTTGCTTAAAATTTGCACATCCACAGTTAATGCCTATTTTTGAAGGCGACATGTAAACCCAAAAAGTAACGATTCAGGATAATTCAACCTATGGCGGGAAAATCACAGGATAAAGTGCAGCAGGAAGCCAGTATTCAGAAGAATCAGGTTTTAGAGGATTTCAGATGGGCAGTGACCAGTAGACATGCTTCCTTAATGGGAAGAAAAGAGGTGTTTATGGGTAAGGCTAAATTTGGAATTTTTGGTGATGGCAAAGAGCTTGCCCAAGTAGCCATGGCTCGAGCATTTCAAAAGGGAGATTTTAGAGCAGGTTACTACCGAGACCAAACTTTTATGATGGCCTTGGGTGAATTAACGGTTCAAGAATATTTTGCGCAATTGTATGCGCATACCAATGTAGAAGCGGATCCAGCCAGCGCTGGGCGTTTAATGAATGGGCATTTTGCCACCAGATTCCTAAACGAAGATGGAAGCTGGAAATCGCTGACTTCTCAATACAATGCCGCAGCGGATGTTTCCCCGACTGCTGCACAGATGCCCAAACTTTTGGGATTGGCTTTTGCCTCCAAACTATTTAGAAATAATAAAGGCCTGAAAGACCTCTCTGACTTTTCAGTCAATGGCAATGAGGTCGCTTGGGGAACCATTGGAAATGCCTCCACTTCAGAGGGCATGTTTTTTGAAACCATGAATGCTGCGGGAGTGCTCCAAGTACCGATGGTTGTTGCTGTTTGGGACGATGGATTTGGAATTTCAGTTCCCCAAGAATTTCACACCACCAAAGGAAGTATTTCGGAAGCCTTGATCGGTTTGCAGCGGACAGACACAGAGACTGGATTTGAAATTTTACGTGTAAAAGGTTGGGATTATGAAGGCTTGATACAAGCATTTGAGTCTGCTGGACAGCTGGCACGCGAATCGCATGTTCCTGTACTATTGCATGTGGAAGAGATGACACAACCTCAAGGTCATTCTACCTCTGGCTCCCACGAACGATACAAGAGCAAAGAACGATTGCAATGGGAGAATGAGTGGGATTGCATCCTTAAATTTAAAGAATACATCATCTCGTCTGGATTTGCTACTGCGGATCACTTAGATGAGATTGAAGGGGAAGTAAAAGTAGAAGTGAAGCGACAGAAGGATGCTGCTTGGCTAGCATTTTCAGGAGAAATAAAAGTGGAATTAGAAGAGGTGCTTTCGTTGATCCGATCTACTGCTGAAAGATCTTCACGAAAGATTCTTTTACTTCAACTTGCGGATGATTTGAAAAAAACCATCAATCCGATTCGAAAAGATGTGGTCAGCACGGTTCGGAAAATTTTGTTTTTGATTCGAGGCGAGGGAGAAGCAATTAAGAAAGACCTAAAAGACTGGTATTCTCAATTGCAGGAGAAGAATTTTGACCGCTACAATAGTCATTTATATAGTCAAACTGCAGCAGCAGTTTCCCACTGTCAAGTTATTCCTGCTCAGGTAAACGAGAATTCACCGCTGGTGGATGGCCGAGAAATTTTGCAAGCATTTTTTGATTACACGCTTGAGCACAATCCCCAATTCTTTGCGTTTGGTGAAGATGTGGGTAAAATAGGTGATGTCAATCAAGCCTTTGCGGGTCTCCAGTCGAAATATGGAGAATGGCGCGTGATGGATACAAGCATTAGAGAGTGTACCATTCTCGGTCAAGGCATTGGAGCAGCCTTGCGAGGCCTTCGTCCAATGGCAGAAATCCAGTACTTAGACTACCTCCTATATGGCATTCAGTTGCTTTCGGATGATCTTGCTACACTGACCTACCGAACCAAAGGAGGTCAAAAAGCTCCCTTAATTGTGCGCACACGGGGACATCGCTTGGAAGGAGTTTGGCATTCTGGATCTCCTATGGGGATGATTTTGTCAAGTTTAAGAGGAATGATCGTTTGCGTACCAAGAAACATGACACAAGCAGCCGGGATGTATGCTACCCTTCTTCAATCTGATGAGCCGGCATTAGTCATTGAATGCTTGAATGGGTACCGGCTAAAGGAGCAAATGCCTCAAAATATAGGGGAATACACTGTACCTATGGGGATTCCAGAAGTTCTTCGTGAAGGAAGTGATTTAACTGTTGTCACCTACGGCAGCATGTGCCGTATTGTGATGGATGCAGCTGCCGAACTAGCAGAAATCGGACTATCCCTGGAAGTAATTGATGTACAAACCTTACTTCCTTTCGATACCCAAGGCATTATTGGACAATCGATACAAAAATCCAATCGAGTACTTTTTGCGGATGAGGATGTGCCAGGAGGAGGTTCTGCCTACATGATGCAGCAAATTTTGGATAACCAAAACGTCTATTCCTATTTGGATGCTGCTCCGCAAACATTGGCAGCCCAAGCGCATCGCCCTGCCTATTCTACGGATGGGGATTATTTCTCAAAACCAAGCGTGGAGGATGTGGTGGAGAAAGTGTATCAAATCATGCATGAATCCAATCCAAAAAAGTTTCCAGCCCTCTAAAAAGAAAGAGCTAGTTTTTAAACTAGCTCTTTTTTTTATTTCCTACTGATCTGTTTGAGGGTTACTGATCCACTAGAAACCTCATTGGATCGATTGAGTGCACGATCTTGAACTTGTACATCTATCCGTAGTGTGTCGTTTCTGAAGATGGATTCCCATCCTGAGGAAAGCATGCGGTAAGTGATTTTTCCTTCTACTGCCTGACCAACTTCTGTGGTTAGGATTCTCGGAAATCTGCCGTTGAAGGTCGTATAGAAAGGTGGGTCTTGCCACCTGAATTCTCGAAATTGCCCATTTCGTTTGATAAAGAAGCGAACAAAAATATTGTATTGGTTGTCGTTCTTTTCAACCCAGAGCGTGTCCTTAAAGATGGTATTATTCACTATGGGATCAATTACCCAATCGATAGGATTATAGCGTGGAGCAGTACTTGGTCTTCTCGAATAGGTAATATAGTTGCCTGCAGCATCTTTTTTGTAGTTAAGTGGATTGAAAGGCGGATTGATATCAGTTGCTGACAAGCCCAAATCTCCTTCCGCATCTTTAAAGTTGAGGGTCAGCAGTAAGGAGTCCTGCCCTGGAGTTCCTACGTATTCCAAGCTAGAAAATTCAATTTCAGGCGTACTTGGAAAATTCTCTGGCGGGCTGATACAAGAGTAGCCCAACAGCGTAAAACCAAACAATAAATAAGAATAGTTTTTCAAACGCATGAGATGAAGGTACATTTACATTCCGAAACAAGGTCTACCTGTTAGGAGGAGCCAAGATATAAAACGATGGAAGAATTTAAAAGTTTTTCAAAAAGGTTGGAAACCTTGACTTTGGATCAGTTTGAAGATTTTTCGCTAGAATTGGTTCAATTTCAAGCCCATACCAATCCCATTTACAAGGCCTACCTGCAAGCTAGAAAAATAAATCCTGAGGGCATCCAAAAACTAGAGGATATCCCGTATTTGCCGATTCAATTTTTCAAAGATGCCTCCGTTTTCTGTGGCAGTACCGATGCGATCACCCAAACTTACAGCAGCAGTGGCACCACGGGGAGTATTACCAGCAGCCATTTGCTTTGGTCAGAGGAATTTTATCTCGATCATGCACAGCGATTATTTGAAAAAGAGTATGGTCCCTTGTCGGATTTTCATGTTCTAGCGTTGCTGCCTGCCTACTTGGAGCGTCCGGGAAGTAGCCTAGTAGCTATGGCCAGCCATTTCATTCGTAAAAGTAAATCTGAAGCCTCTGGTTTTTATTTGTATAACCAACAAGAACTCCTCCAACAGCTAGCCATCCTTGCCCATGGGGAGCGAAAAGTACTACTCTTGGGGGTGACTTTTGCGCTCTTGGATTTGGCTGACTCGCAAGCGGGTTTTCAAGGATTTCCTAACTTAATTGTAATGGAAACTGGGGGCATGAAGGGGAGAAGGAGGGAGATGATTCGAGAAGAGGTGCACCAACGATTGCGGACTTTTTTTAAAGTAGACCAGATTCATTCAGAGTACGGGATGACTGAGCTGCTTTCTCAGGTCTATTCCAAGGGAAACGGCAAGTACCAGCTTCCTAGTTGCATGCGGGTAATGCTTCGTGATCTGAATGACCCATTCAGCCCTTCCACGCGTAGTCAGGGTGGAATAAATTTAATTGACTTGGCGAATTTTCATTCCTGTGCATTTATTGAAACTCAAGACATAGGACTTTGGGATGAAAACGGCTTTCTAGAGGTATTGGGAAGGTTTGATCATTCCGAACTTCGAGGTTGCAATCTTTTGGTAAATTAATAGTAGAATTACAGGTTATTGGTTCGGTAATTGTTTTATAAAAAATTAATAAACATCTTTAATCAACTAATTTATATTTTATGAAAAGTCTTGCCTCACTAGCGCTAGTTATTTCACTTTTAGCCTTGGCTTCTTGTGCATCCAGTAAACCCTGTCCTGCATACTCCAAAGTAAGTACTCCTCAAAAAGCCTTGGGCTAAAAAAATGCTGAATTAATAGTCAGCATATTTTTTTACGTCTTCCAAGCTGATTGTTTGTTCTCCTAGGATTACAAGCCTTTCGATTACATTTCGAAGTTCTCGGATATTCCCAGTCCAGGGCAACTCTTTTAGGCGCTCGATAGCTTCCTTGCTAATCTTCTTTTTTACGCTGCCACTTTCCTGTGCAATGTCCTCGAGAAATTTGTCCAAGAGGAGCGGAATGTCCTCTTTTCGCTCTCTTAATGGAGGGACATGAATCAGAATCACACTTAACCGGTGATACAAATCCTCACGGAATCTTCCGGCTTCAATTTCTTTCTTCAGATCTTTATTTGTAGCAGCAAGAACCCGCACATCTACTTTGATGTCCTTGTCGCTGCCCACTCTTGTGATTAGATTTTCTTGGAGCGCTCTCAAAACCTTGGATTGAGCAGGTAGGGACATGTCACCGATTTCGTCTAGGAAAAGTGTACCGCCATCTGCTTGTTCAAACTTTCCTGTTCGTTGTTTGTGTGCTGAAGTGAAGGATCCCTTTTCATGTCCAAATAGTTCAGATTCAATCAATTCAGATGGAATTGCTGCGCAGTTGACAGCCACATAGGGTTGATCTTGTCGCTTACTTTTTTGATGAATCCAATGCCCAACCAACTCTTTGCCTGTCCCATTCTGTCCCGTGATCAAGACACGCGCATCGGTAGGTCCAACTTTTTCTATGGTATCCTTTACTGCTTTTAGGGCAGGGGATTCACCAACCATATCAAATTTCTTGGACAATTTTTTCTTTAAAACCTTAGTTTCTGTAACCAGCTGCTTTTTGTCCAATGCATTTCGGACCGTTAAGAGCAATCGGTTGAGGTCGGGAGGCTTTGAAATAAAATCAAAAGCGCCTTTTTTAGTTGCTTCTACGGCAGTTTCGATAGTGCCATGCGCTGAAATCATGATGAATTGAGGAGAGCGATCCAACTGTTTCACTTGATCCAATACATCCATTCCATCTAGAATTGGCATTTTCACATCGCAAAGGACCAAATCCACTTCTTCGTCTTTGATTTTTTGTAAACCTTCCGCACCATCTTGAGCCTCGATCACCTCGTATTTTTCATACTCTAGAATCTCGCGAAGGGAGGCGCGAATAAAACGTTCGTCGTCTATTATTAGGATTTTTGCCATAGCTGTAAAGTAATAAAAAAGTGCAAGTCTGTAAGCCGGGTTCTGTTGCAATGCTATCTTCGAACGAATCGAATGCAGCAATTGCTCTTGCCATTTATCTCGATCTTGGTTCGCACCAAGACTCCATCGATCTACCCACCTCGGAATCCCTTTCCGAAGAAAAGAAATCGAACGAGCAGCTCTTTGCCCGAGGTCTATTTGATCTTTCAACCCATAAGGTTTGCCCTGCCCTCCACATCACTGTGGAGGCGGTGGGCTCTTACCCCACCTTTTCACCCTTTCCTTTGAAGGGGACACAAGACAAGTCTTGGCCTTTTCCAAAGGTGGTTTGTTTTCTGTGGCACTAGCTGTACGTTGACCGTCACCAGTCAAAGCCCTTCCCGTTAGGAAGTATGGCGCTCTTTGTTGCCCGGACTTTCCTCCCCGAAAGCTTCGGAGCGGCAAGACGACTTGCACCCTGCAAAGTACGGGAATTTTGGGGAATAGGTCTGAAAAGCAGAATGCAAAGTAGAAATTCATAAAAAAATATTCAATTAAAAAAACCTTTTCTTTGATACGGTGTTATATATCAGAACGTTAGATGATTTTTTTTCATAGTGCTGGGTTGAGCCGCTCCGAAAGGAGCGGTTCTTTTTTGTACCCACTTGAAGATTACCCTAGAAGGGATTCTATGTATCTTTGAAAAAAAAACGGATGATTTTAGTTGGTGATGTAGTATTGTCTGATGACATCAAAGAAAACTTTTTTGTATGTGACCTTGAAGCATGCAAAGGTGCCTGTTGCGTGGAAGGGGATTCAGGCGCTCCGCTAGAAGATGAGGAGACCAAAATTTTAGAAGAGATCTATCCACTGGTAAAGGATTACATTACAGCAGAAGGTAGGCAAGTGATTGAGACGCAAGGAACTTGGGTGATTGATTCTGATGGAGATAAAGTAACGCCTACTCTAGGAGCTAATCGGGAGTGTGCTTATGCGCTGTACGACGAACGAGGGATTTTAAAGTGTGGGATAGAGCAAGCGTATTTGGATGGTAAAGTCTCTTGGAAAAAACCTATTTCGTGTCATCTTTACCCCATTCGAGTGACTAAATACGATCAATACGATGCTTTGAATTACAATCGCTGGCACATTTGTGATCCTGCTTGCCAATTGGGAAAAAGCCTTCAAGTTCCGCTTTATACTTTTTTGAAAGAGGCCCTAGTTCGGAAATATGGAGAAGCTTGGTATGCCGAGTTAGTAGAGGACATCGAAGGATCCAAGAAAGCCTAGATTTGAAAATGGTTACTTAAATCGCCATCTTTTCGATGGCCAATTCGGCGATTTTTTGATACCCCAAATCTGAGGGGTGGACTCCATCCGCAGAAAAGAATTCCGGTTGCAAATCCATAGGGATGGGATGGTAAATTACCTTGGGGTAATTTGATGCAATGTCTTCCATTTCCCGCTGTAAATAGGCCCGTTGCTTGGAAAGAAAAGACCTCATTTGTTCTGAAAAGGCAGGAAATAGGTGCACAGGAGGGATTGCAGCGAGGTAAATCCACTCTGCGTTTGTGTCAACCCGAATTTGCTGAATCAAGGATTCTAATTCTTTTTTAAATACTTGTGGGGAGGTCAAAAGGAAACAATCATTGGCTCCCAAAAAAAGGATAACGCCTTCAGACTTTTTGCTTCTCGATTTCTTGTGCCTTAAATACAAGGAAAATGCCTCCTTTACCCGTAGCCCCTTTTTTCCGATGGTCTCAATCTGGTAGGTATCGCCAAAAATGCGAGAAAAATTTCCTGCAAGCGTAGTTGATTCAGAGCTTGCGCCTACACCTGCTACTGTGGATTCGCCTAAGAGTACCACATGCTTTTCTCCTTGACCCAAAGTCAGTAAGGAGGACTGGGAGGGGAGTTTGGGGCTAGATTTCCGGACTTTTTTGGCTTGGTAAACTAGGAATGGAAGCCATGGAAAAAGTTGAAGCTGAAACAACCAGTAGGGAGCCATTTAACCGCCTACCTTTTTTGCGCCATAACCTCCTTGAATCAAGACCTGGACAACTTTATCGCGATGGTCCCCTTGGATTAATATTTCACCATCCTTGGTAGAACCACCAACGCCACACTTATTTTTAAGGAGCTTACCCAACTCTTTGAGATCTTCTTCTGTGCCTACAAAGCCTTCAATGAGGGTAACCTGCTTACCAGCTCTAGATTTTTTGTCCAGTAAGACTTTAAGTTTTTGCTGAGAAGGAGGGAGTGTTTCTTGGGACTCATCGGCACCAAACTGGTAGTCAAAGGAATCAGCAGTGGAGAAAACAATGCCATCTCGTTTTTTCCAGTCGTTATTTTTTTTGCTCATGTAATTTGTATTCGGTCACCAAGTTAAACTTTTTGATGTGTAGTTTTTAAAGTCCAAACAGGCCGTTTGGAATGATTGACCACATCCTCGGCAATGCTTCCCGTGAGCAGATGCAGAATGCCTGTTCTCCCATGAGTAGCCATCGCAATCAAATCAGCCCCAATATCGTCAGCAAACTCAAGAATTCCAGATTCTTCCGAAAGTGAATTGTAAATCTCGGTATGGACCTGCTCAAACTTGAATCGATGGATGAATTTATCTAGCCTATGCTGAGCCTCCCTGCTTGTGATAAAGTTTCCAGGAGTAGTAATGCTTACGAAGTAAAACTGAGCATCAAAAACCTGTTGCATGTTCTTAATTCGCGCAGCCAAGTCCACATCCAATTCATCAAAGGAAGATGCAAAAACCACTTTTTTGAGTTGGGAGGGATCAGTTGCTCCTTTGATTGTGATCACAGGACAGGGGGCATGACGTACTATTTTTTCGGTGGTGCTTCCAATCCAAAATTCCTCCCATCCTGAGGTCCCTGAGGAACCCATCACTACAAGATCTGGCTTTTTATCTGTGATGACTGTGGTGATTTCTCTAAAAACATTCCCAACAGTCACTTCGGTATCCAAGTGGTAGTTTGGGGAGATGTATTTTTTTTTGAGCTGGTCCAATTCTTTTTTTCGTTGCTCAAGGAGCTCCCTGAAATAAACTTGATTTTGGTAATCCGAAAGGGGGTCAATTCCTCCTCCTAGGGTACCTGCATTCGTATTGAGGGGGAGTTCGACTACATGAAGGAGGCTGATATGAAGTTTGGAGAATGTTGCGGAAAGCTTCGTGGCAAAGTCAAGTGCATGGACAGCCATCTTCGAAAAATCGTAAGGAACGAGGATATGGATCATGAGTTCTAGCGTTTATTCAGTCAATGTAACTGGAATAAGAGGGCTAGAATATGACTTTTGTTAGCTTTTCTTAGAAAGTCAAGCCAAAACCAAAAAGTAGCGTCCAAATCAAGGTGCTGATGGCCATTTTCTTGAGGTAGGGATCTGTTTCAGTAGCAGTTGTTGCTTTCTGAATTCCTTGGCTTATTTGGATCATCCAAGGTAGCGTCAAGAATGCTAAAAGTGGGGTATAGGTTTGATTAAGCAATACGAAATAGAGCAAACTAACATTTCCAAGTAGGATTAAAGCCCAATGGTAGCGGATTGCATTCGTACGCCCTATGCGCACTGGAATGGATAATTTTCCTGCGAGTCGATCTGAGTCAATATCTCGGATGTTATTGATGTTGAGTACCGCAGTACTAAAGCATCCCAAAGAAAAGGCAATCATCAAGATTAAGGGATTGGCTTCTAAGGCATGGAGAAAGTAGGTTCCTGTAACCCCCACAATTCCAAAAAAGATAAAAACGAAAATATCTCCCAATCCAGCATAACCATAGGGTTTTTTGCCGGAGGTGTAGCGGATTGCTGCCCAGATTGCTGCTAATCCCAAGGCAAGAAAGCCCAAGAAATACTTCCAATCCGGTAGCGCAATGTAAATGAGAAGAACACCTGTGCCTAGTGACAAGGCTCCAAAAAGAACCATGGCACGTTTCATTTCTTGTAGGGAAATTAGGCCAGATTGTACTGCACGGATAGGACCTTTTCGTTCGGAAGAGTCTGCACCATGAATGCTATCCCCGTAATCATTTGCGAGGTTGGAAAGGATTTGAAGAAAAATAGTGGTGAAAGAAGCCAATAGCAACACCTCCCAACGGAAGCTTCCTTGCCATTCAGCCAAAAAAGACCCGGCAAAAATACTTGCTAGGGCAAGGGGTAATGTACGAAGCCTGACTGCATGCAGCCAGGCTTCTTTTTTTGATTGTATGCTTCTTTTCAAGGGAAAAGGGTAATCAGGACTTGATAAGGCTTAAAATTTCTTCATCCATAGGTTTAACGGAAGAAGGGAAAAACTTCACCAACTCACCCTTTTCATTGATTAGGTATTTGCAAAAGTTCCAGCTTGGCTCTTGGTTATTCCATCCATTGAGGCTGGCATCTGAAAGCCAACGGTAGAGGGGATGCTTGTCAAAACCTTTCACTGATAATTTTTCAAACATAGGGAAGGTTACGCCAAACTCAGTAGAGCAAAATTCTTTGATTTCTTCGTTGGTGCCCGGCTCCTGGCCACCAAAATTGTTTGCAGGGAAGCCAAGAACCAAGATATCCTTGCCATACTGTGCATACAATTCTTGGAGCTGGGCATACTGTTTGGTATAGCCACATTTAGAAGCCACATTCACCAAAAGCAGTTTTTTGCCTTTGAAAGATGCGAAATCTACTTCCTGACCATTGATGTCTTTGACTTTGAAATCATAAAATGAACTTTCCATAGTTTGGTCGTATGCTGGGTGTAAACTTGCCTTATCTGTAGGTCGATCTAGAGTCGTACCACATGCCAATAAGGCTACGCTGAGAGATAATAGGATTGTTTTCATAATTACATTCGTTCTGGAACTTGTATACCTAGCAAACTCATTCCTCTTTTGATTGTTTTGGCTGTTTGCAAAGAAAGCGCTACTCGAAAAGCTTGCAGCTGTTGATCCTTCTCATGGAATATAGGAAGTTCTGCATAGAATCTATTGTATTCTTTGGCGAGGTCAAACAAGTACTGGGCTAGAATTGAAGGGGAATACTCCTCGGCAGCCGTTTTTATTTTCCGTTCAAAATCATTCAATAGTTGAATCAGCGCAGATTCTGTCTCTGCTAGTTCGCTTAGGTTTGCAAAACTATCCGCAGAAAGATTGACCCCAATTTGTTCGGCTTTTCTTAAAATCGCCGCAATTCGAGCATGGGAATATTGAATAAATGGACCTGTGTTGCCTTGGAATTCAATGGATTCTTGGGGATTAAAGAGCATTCGCTTTTTAGGATCCACCTTCAACAAGAAGTACTTGAGTGCACCCATTCCCAACATTTCATACAACTCGAGGGCCTGCGCTTCCGTAAATCCTTCGATTTTACCCAGTTCCTTGGTGTGGTGTGCCGCAGTAGCAACCATCTCTTCCATCAATTCATCTGCATCCACTACTGTTCCTTCTCTAGACTTCATTTTGCCAGTGGGAAGGTCTACCATTCCATAGGAGAGGTGGTACAGACCTGGTCCATAAGAACGGCCTAGTTTCCGCATGATCTTGAACAAGACATCAAAGTGGTAATCTTGCTCATTTCCAACTACATATACTGATTTATTGATATGATGATCTTGGTACTTTAGATCGGCAGTTCCCATGTCTTGGGTGATGTAAACCGAGGTGCCATCTCCACGCAATACGAGTTTTTCGTCTAGTCCCTCGTCTGTCAGGTCTACCCAAACCGAGCCATTCTCCTTTTTGAAAAATACGCCTTTGGATAGGCCTTCCTCTACTATATCCTTGCCAAGGAGGTAGGTGTTGGATTCGTAATAGGTGACATCGAAATCAACGCCCATACGCTTGTAAGTAGCATCAAATCCTGCGTAAACCCAGCCATTCATTTTGCTCCAGAGCTCGATTACTTCTCGATCTTGATCCTCCCATTTGCGGAGCATTTCTTGTGCTTCGAGTAGGAGCGGAGCATTTTTCTTGGCTTCCTCTTCGGATTGTCCTCCCTCCATCAACCCTTTTTGCTGGGCTTTGTAGTGGCTGTCAAACATCACATAATACTTGCCCGCCAAGTGATCTCCTTTGAGTCCGGATGTGGCAGGTGTTTCGCCATTTCCAAAGTGCTGGTAAGCTACCATGGATTTGCAGATGTGGATGCCCCGGTCATTGACTAGATTGGCTTTCACTACTTCGTATCCAGAAGCTTTGAGCAGCTGAGCTACTGAGTAACCTAGGAAATTATTTCTCAAGTGACCTAAGTGGAGCGGTTTGTTGGTATTGGGGGAAGAATACTCCACCATTACCTTCTGACCGTTACTTGGAAGTTGGCCGAAGCTAGTTGAGGAATACACTTGTTTGAATAAGGTGATCCATTCTTCTTGAGCAACAACCAAATTCAAAAACCCTTTGACCACATTGAAATCCTTTACTGCGGCTACTTCAGTTTTCAAGTAGTTGCCCAGTTGGGTAGCAGTAGCTTCAGGGCTGAGTTGCGATTGTTTCAAAAAAGGAAAGACAACGAAGGTGTAGCTACCCTCAAATTCTTTTTTGGTAGGAGCCAAGCTGAGCTGTTCCAATGGAATAGCTGCTTGAAAACAGGAAGCAAAAGCATCTTGAATGCCCTTGAGGATGGAATCTTGAAAATTCATGGTATCGAGGTTTACCCAGAGAAAGTTTGTTCGCTATCCTGCTCTAAATCCACTGGACTAGCATCCTTTAGCTGCGGTGCAACAAATTTAAGACGGCTTCTTGTAATATGTGGTACTGCTGTCCATAATAACAAAAAAAAGTCTGAACAGCTGTGTTTCATTAAATCTATAAATCAGGATCAATAGGGCCCTAATTGTAAGTTAAAAATGATTCACCAATGATTTTGTGGTAATTTCCAAAACTTCGAATGCAATTTCTGCCATGGTATTCTCACTGTCAAGGGTTGGATTTACTTCTACGATTTCCCAGCAGCAAACGCGCTTGTCTTTGATGAGTTCAGCATTCAATTGTATGGCTTCTTCTACAGTCAAGCCATTCGGCACAGGAGTGCCTGTTCCAAGTGATATGGAAGGATCCAAGCTATCGACATCAAAGGAAATGTAGAGTTGATCACAGTCCTTCAACAGTTCAAGTGCTTGCTTTGCCACCTCCAGAACGCCCAGTTCCCGAACGATTTCAGTAGTGAAATTGGTGATTCCAAAATCCGTAATCAGTGAATTTTCTGGTTCCTCGGTATCACGAACCGAAATGTAGACGATGTCTTTTGGGTCAATTTTTGGGGAATCCCCACCAATTTTCTTGATTCGATCCCAGTAGGCAAGAGTTTCTTGTGAAGGCTGATTGAGTTGGCAGGCTAGATTATCCAAGTGAGCTGCCATCGCGAGCGGCATGCCGTGCATATTGCCCGAGGGTGTGGTGTAGGGGGTATGGAGATCCGCATGTGCATCAATCCAGATCACTCCCAATCGCTTGTCAGGATGGGCACCTTTGATGCCCATGATTGTTCCTGCTGCTGTGCTGTGATCCCCTGCTAGGATGATGGGAAATTTCTTTTCTAAACGGAGTGACTCAATCGTAGATGCCACATTCTTAATGACCTGGTACACGCCGTCGATGTAGTTGGCATAGGGATGATTGTTGCCTTTCCAAAGAAAGTTATTTGCATCCGGTACATGGATTGGTTCGAATTGGGAGAAAAAATTAGACTTTTTGTCAAGACTTGCGATTTTGAGGGCATCCACTCCCAAGCTTGCACCACGGGTGCCGGCAGCAATTTCGGAACGGACTTCTACCAATTTAATCTTTCTCATCGCTAGGGTATAGTTGGGTTTTTCTAGTCGTAAATCTACTGAAAAGCCCCTAAAAGACGTGGAGCTTCGGGCTGAAAACAATTTTTCTTTTCTTTCTTTTTAAAGAATCTAGGTGTGATTAGCGTTTCGAAATTTGATTTTTAATGGTAGTCTTTTGTTACCCAAACGTTTCCTTTTTTTTAAATAAAAATTCGCTTAAGAATTTGTGGGTCAAAACTTTGGTAAGCGTTAATAAAAGCGCAATTTTTGCACCCTTATTTACATCCTTAGCCCATTTTGGTAGATGAATAGATACATTGATTTGATCCAGCAAACCTTTGATTTTCCAACCAAAGAATTTACTGTAGAAAACAACCAGCTTAACTTCAACGGGGTGAACTTGATGGAGATCATAGAAACCTATGGCACTCCCTTAAAGTTGACCTATCTGCCCAAAATCTCCGAAAATATCCAGCATGCGAAGACTTACTTCAAAAATGCGATGGAGACACATAACTACCAAGGGAAGTATACCTATTGCTACTGCACCAAATCTTCTCACTTCAGTTTTGTGTTGGATGAGGCATTGAAAAATGACATCCACATTGAGACTTCTTCCACATTTGATATACCCTTAGTACGCAGTTTGTATGCCAAAGGGAAGATTCGTAAGGATACGCACATCATTTGCAATGGTTTTAAGCGGGAAAAATACAAGCAGTACATCACTGAGCTGCTCAACGATGGATTTATCAATTGCATTCCCATTCTCGATAACCTCACTGAAATAGATTATTACCTCGAGCATGTCACCGTTCCATTTCAGGTTGGAATTCGAATAGCTTCGGATGAAGAACCCAAGTTTGGATTTTACACCTCCAGACTAGGTGTTCGCTACAACGACATCATCTCTTTGTATGAAGAGAAAATCAAGAATAATCCGCAGGTGAGCCTCAAGATGCTTCACTTTTTCATCAATTCAGGCATCAAGGACACGGCCTATTATTGGTCCGAACTGACCCGCTTTATTCAGAAGTATGTGGAGTTGAAGCGAGTAGCTCCTAGCTTGGATTCTATGGACATTGGAGGGGGGTGGCCGATCAAAACCAACGTATTTTTTGACTACGATTACCAGTACATGGCTGATCAAATTGTCAAAAACATCAAGTGGATGTGTGCCAAGAACAATACCACTGAACCCAATATTTTCACTGAATTTGGAAGCTTTACGGTAGGAGAGAGTGGTGCGGTATTGTATTCTATTCTTGAGGAAAAACTTCAGAATGACAAGGAATTGTGGTACATGATTGATGGTTCATTCATCACGCAATTGCCAGATAGCTGGGGATTGAACCAGAAATACATCATGCTCGCCGTGAACAACTGGGAGGAAGAGTACCACAACATCTCTTTGGGTGGCTTGACTTGCGATAGCATGGATTATTACAATTCAGAAGCACACCAATTCAACATCTACTTGCCTAAAATCGAAGAGAAGAAGAAGCAATACATAGGCTTTTTCCATACAGGTGCTTACCAAGAATCCTTAGGTGGCTACGGGGGAATCCAACATTGCTTAATCCCTGCACCCAAACACGTGCTAATCGATCGAGATGAATCGGGCGAAGTTCGTCACTGGCTGTTTGCTGAGGATCAGAAAGAAGAAAATATGCTGAAGATCTTGGGCTACTAAAAAAAAAGACCGCGAATAGGCGGTCTTTTTTTTGGAGCTTATTTTGCCGTTTCCTTGACTGGAAAGAGTATGGAAGCTGCTACCGATACGATTAAAATACCGCCTACCACTGAAAGTGAAAGTGGGGAAGAGATGTGGTAGAATGGAGAAATAATCATTTTGAATCCAATGAA
>JACCDS010213945.1_pt1 | contig 19478 bp, 17 predicted proteins | sample 7446441 | NCBI WGS metagenome assembly JACCDS01 (sample SAMN15323445, study PRJNA562643) | freshwater metagenome | isolation source: river surface water | place: USA:Blue River Watershed | collected 2017-08-17
ACTGATGCGTCCTTTATAAGGGAGGCTCTTACCTGAGTGAAATTGACTGAGAGTGTTGTGTCCCGTGCGCGGAGGATTGTCAACGGATTCCGCAGGAATCGGCGGAAAGATGACGAAAGGCCCGGTTGGAGGCCGATAATGGCCCTCCAACCGCGGTCGGGCGGGTCAGCGCTTCAGGCTGAACGGGTTGAAATCCGTGTCGGCGTCGAACGCGTCGACCCCTTCGGCGGCCTTCAGCTTCGCGCAGACGACGGTCGTCACCGGCGTCATCACCGCCTCGACCAAAACCTTGAAGAGCCAGTTGGCGAACATCACCGCGAGCAGCGTCGCCGGGCTCCAGACGCCGAGGAAGGCGAGCGGGTAGAAGATCAGGCTGTCGACGCCCTGGCCGACGACGGTCGAGCCGATGAAGCGCGCCCACGGATGCCGGCCGCCCATGCGCACCTTCATCTTGGCGAGCACGTACGAGTTGAGGAAGTCGCCGACGCAGAAGGCGACGATCGAGCCGAGGGCGATGCGCCAGCCGCCGCCGAAGCAGGTCTGCAGCGCCGGTTGGAGCTGCGCGCTGAACGGTTCGTCGGGGCTCGCCGGCATCGCCAGCACCACCCACGTCATCACCGTCGCGAAGAGCATCGCCGCGAAGCCCGCCCAGATCACGCGGCGGGCGAGGGCGTAGCCGTAGACCTCGGTCAGGATGTCGCCGAAGATGTAGGACAGCGGGAAGAACAGGTTGCCCGCGCCGAAGTCCGTCTTGCCCAGCAAGGGCAGGTCGAGCTGCACCACCTTCGCCGGGCCGATGAGGTTGGAGCAGAGCAGCACCGCGACGAAGGCGCCGAGGATGAGGTCGTAGTAGCGGAAGCTGCGGGGCATCGCGTCAACCTGCGGGAAAGCCGTCCGGACGCCAGCCGCGGCGGGAGAATCCCGCGCTCAGAGCGAGGTGCCCAGCGAAAGCGCCAAGGCGCGGATCTCCGCCAGGGTCTTTTCGTAGGCGGCCAGTGCCTTCACGTAGGTGTCGCGCGCCTTGTCCGTCCGGGCGAAGGTCGCTTCCGCGGCGGCCTGGGTGCGTTCCAGATTGGAGCGGGCCTTGGCTTCCTTGCCTTTGGCGTTGGTCAGCGCGACCTTCGCCTGGCGCAGCTGTTCCTGGAGCAACGCGAGGTCGCGGGCCGTGACGTTCTGCTGGCCGCGCAGGACGGATATCTGGTCGTTGACATTTTCGACGTTGTCCTGGGCGCGCGCGACCCGCTCCACTTCGGCGTCCACGAGGCGCTCAGCCTGCCGGATGGTCATGTCGCTCTTGGCCTTGTCGTCCAGGCTCCGTTTGAATTCGTCGAAGAGCAGCTTGGTCTGGCGGTAATTGGCGGTGACCATCAGCTGGGACACCGGCGCCTTGGTCGTGACCGGCATCTGGTAGCGGCGGTTGTCGAGCCGGAGGATGTAGCGGTCGCCGGGCTGTTCGTAGATGATCGGGAGCGACGGCGGTGCTTCCGGTTCGTCCGCCGCGAAGGCCGCGGCGGCGAACAGGGGCAACCAGAGCAGGGCGGAAAGGGCTTTCACGCGGCGATACAAGCGGTCGGCCGGACAGGGTCAAATCCCTATGTGAATTCAGGCGCGAGGCCGGCGCCGCTGGGCGACATGGCGGGCGATCAGGCGGCTGACGTCCCGGCGGACGGTCCCCTTGTCCTGATCCGCCAGCCATAGTTTGAGCATCCCGACGTAGAAGCAGTAGGTCTCCAGGGCGGCCAGCCGGGGGTCGAGGTCGTCCGGGGTGAGTTTCCGGCCGCGGGCTTCGGCGTAGAGCGCCGTCGTTTCGGCCAGGAAACGGTCGCCGGCGGCCATCAGTTCTTGGCGCACCCCGGCGAACTCGCCGACGTACTCGCACTTCCAGAGCATCATCTCGTACGTCTCGCGGGCATCCTGGTCGTCGTTCAGCCGCTGGAAGGCGGACTTAAGGCCCGCTTCCAGCCGGCGCAGGGGGTCATCGGCCGATGTCCCCTCGAAGCGGAGCAGCATCCCTGTCTGACGGCGGACCGACATGAACAGGTCGGCCTTGTCCTTGAAATGCCAGTAGACCGCTCCGCGGGTCACGCCGGCCTCCCGGGCGACTTCTTCCAGTGACGTGTTCGTCACGCCTTCGCGGCTGAACACCTCCCGGGCGCGTTCGACGATCCGTTCCCTCGTCTGGGCGGCCTCTGCTTTGGTCTTGCGAGCCATTTCGGGGCAAATAGATTTACATACATGTCTGTATGTAAATCCACGTCTGTCGAGGGCGTTCTCTGGTTCGCCTGTCTGATGGCGCTCGCGGGCTGCCGGCCGCAGGGGGTCGCTCCGGCGCCGGGTCCTTTGCCCGTCACGGTCGTGACGGTCACCGCGGTCGAGGTCGCGCATCAGGCCGTCGCGCCCGCCCAGGTGGAGGGCGTCCGGGAGGTCGAGATCCGCGCCCGCGTGACAGGAATCCTGCAGGCGGTGACTTTCGCGGAAGGGGCGCCGGTGAAGGCCGGCGACGTCCTGTTCCGCATCGATCCCGCGCCTTACGCGGCGGCGCACGCACTGGCCAAGGCGCAGTTGGCGCAGGAGGAAGCCCGCGCGCGCCAGGCCGCCGACGAGGCCGCCCGTCAGGCCAAGCTGTTCGCCGACCAGGCCGCCAGCCGCAAGGAAGCCGATGACGCCCAGGCCTTGGCCGTGGCCGCGCAGGGCGCCCGGGACGCCGCGGCGGCGCGGGTCGAGCTCGCCCGGTTGGACCTCGAATTCTGCGAAGTGCGTTCGCCGGTCGACGGCGTCGCCGGCCGCCGGCTCCGCACCGAAGGCGCGCTCGTCAATCCCGTCGGCCCGGACGGGCTGCTCACCACCGTGGTGCGCGCGGACGAGGTCTGGGTGCGCTTCGGCCTGTCCGAAGATGATTTCGAACGGCTCTTCGGCGGGCGGGCCGCGTCCGCCGCGGGCGCCCCCGTCGCCTTGCTCCGGCCGGATGGTTCCACGCACCCGGTGGCGGGCCGGGTGGATTTCGCCGCCCCTGAGGTCGACGCCCGCCTCGGCACCGTCCAGCTGCGCGCCCGTTTCGCCAATCCGGACGGCGACCTGCTGGCCGGCCAGTTCGTGCGCGCCCGCGTGACCGGTCGCAAGGCCAAGGACGCCGCGCTGATCCCGCAGGTCGCCCTGGTGCAGGCGCCTTCGGGCCGCTCGGTCTTCGTCATCGGCGCCGGCGAGCGCGCGGAGGTCCGGCCCGTCACGCTCGGCGAAACCCAGGGGACCGACGTCGCGGTCCTCGCCGGCCTGCGGTCCGGCGACCGGGTCATCCTCGACCAATTGCACAAGCTGCGGCCCGGGTCCCCGGTCGTCGTCGCCCCCGCCAAGAAGTAAATGGGCTGGGACTTCTTCATCCGGCGGCCGATCTTCTCGGCCGTGCTCTCGGTCGTCATCGTGCTGATCGGCGGCATCGCGTTGCTCCATCTCCCGCTTTCTCAGTATCCGCAGATCGCGCCGCCGACGGTCACCGTCGTCGCGAGCTATCCCGGCGCCTCGCCGGAGGCCCTGGTCAACAACGTCGCCGCCCCGCTCGAGGAGCAGATCAACGGGGTGGAAGGGCTCCTTTACTATTCCTCCAACGCCTCGTCGAGCGGCGCCCTGAGCATCACCGTCACCTTCGAGAACGGCGTCGACCCCGACATGGCGACGATCCTGGTGGCCAACCGCGTGAAGCTCGCCGAGCCGCGGCTGCCCGAGGAGGTCCGCCGCCTCGGCGTGATCACCAAGAAGCGGTCGAACGACATCCTGATGTCGGTCTCGATCGTCTCGCCGCAGGCCACGCGCGATTCCGTCTTCCTCAGCAACTACGCCTCGTCGACCGTCGTCGAGGAGCTCAAGCGGCTCCCCGGGGTCGGCGACTGCGGCGTGTTCGGCGCCCGCGATTACGCCATGCGGGTCTGGCTCCGCCCGGACCGGATGGCCGCGCTCGGGGTGACCTCGGCGGAGGTCGTCCGCGCCATCCGCGCGACCAATACCCAGTACGCCGTCGGCCGGCTCGGCCAGGAGCCCTCGGTCGACGCCGCCTTCGTCATCCCCGTGGTCGCCCGCGGCCGGCTGGCTTCGCCGGAGCAGTTCGGGGCGATCGTCCTGCGGGCCGACGCGGGCGCGGGCGTCCTGCGCCTGCGCGACGTCGCGCGCGTCGAGCTCGGCTCCCAGAGCTACGAGCAGCTCAGCATGCTCGACGGCAAGCCCGTGGCCGGCATCCGCGTCTTCCTGCAGACCGGCGCGAACGCCCTCGAGACGGCGGACCGCATCCGGGCGCGGATGGACGAGCTCACCAAGCAGTTCCCGCCCGACGTCGAGTACGCCATCCCGTTCGACACCACGCGCTTCGTCCGTTCCGCCATCGGCGAGGTGCGCGGCACGCTCTTCGAGGCCGCCTTCCTCGTGGCCGCGGTGGTCTTCCTCTTCCTCGGCTCCTGGCGCGCCACCCTGATCCCCATGATCGCCGTGCCCGTCTCGCTGATCGGCGCCTGCGCCGGCCTGTGGGTCATGGGCTACGGGATCAACATCCTGACGCTCTTCGCCATGGTCATCGCGATCGGCATCGTGGTCGACGACGCGATCGTCGTCCTTGAGAACACCGAGCGGCTCATGCGGGAGAAGGGCCTGGGGCCGTTCGAGGCCGCGAAGGAATCCGTCCGCGAGGTCGCGGGCGCCATCGTCGCCATCGTCTGCGTCCTCGTCTGCGTGTTCCTCCCGGTCGCGTTCCTCGGCGGCATCGCGGGCGTCCTCTACCGGCAGTTCGCGGTCACCGTCGCGCTTTCCGTCATCCTCTCGGGCTTCGTGGCGCTCACGCTCACGCCGACCTTGTGCGCGCTGCTCCTCCGGGCGCACGGCGAAGCGCCCGCCTCGGCGCCGGTACGTTGGGTCCTGGACCGCTTCGGCCGGGCCTTCGGCGCCGTCGCCGCCTGGCATGGGCGGTTGGTGCGCTGGCTCCTCGATCATCCGCGCACGGCGGCGGGCGGCTTCCTGGCCATCGTCCTGGCCAACGTCGCCCTGGTCGTGACGATCCCGCGGAGCTTCCTCCCCGCGGAGGACCAAGGTTACCTGCTCGCGATGGTGGCCCTGCCGGACGGCGCGGCCATCGGGCGGACCAAGAAGTTCATGGACGGGCTGACGCCCAAGCTCCGCGAGAATCCCGCGGTGCGCCACACCTTCGCCATCAGCGGTTTCGACCTGCTGGGCGGGGGCGAGCGCACCAACTCCGGCACCATCTTCCTGCCGCTGAAGGATTTCGGCCAGCGGCCGCCCGGGGGCGAGGCGCTCGCGCGTCAGCTCAACGCCATCGGGATGACGCAGCCGGAGGGCATGTGCCTGGTCGTCAATCCGCCGGCCATCCGCGGCATCGGCACGGCGGGCGGCTTCGAATTCTACCTGCAGGCCAAGGAGGACGACGATCCCGCGCGCCTCGCCGCGAACATCGAGAAACTCGAGGCCGCCCTCCGGGCCCGGCCCGAACTGACCGGCATCCGGGTCTTCCTGCGGCCGGCCGTGCCGCAGCTCCTCGCCGAGGTCGACGAGGTGCGCGCCGCCACGCTCGGGGTGGGCCTGCCCGAGCTCCATGAGGCGCTCCAGGCCACCATCGGCGTGGTCTACGCCAATGACTTCACCCTGGCGGGCCGGACTTATCGCGTCCTCGTGCAGTCCGAGGCCGCGGACCGCATGGACGCCGCGGCGGCGGGGCGCGTGACCGTGCGCGCGGCCGACGGCGCGATGGTGCCGCTTTCGAGCTTCGTGAGATTCCGTCCCTCGTCCGGCCCCGAGCAGCTCGAGCGGCACATGGGCTTCCTGTCGGCGCGGCTCATCTGCGCGCCCGCCGCCGGAGTCAGTTCCGGCGACGCCATCGCCCTCGTCGAGCGCATCGCCGAGGACATCATGCCCGTCGGCTACGGCATCGACTGGACCGCGCAGGCCCTGCAGGAGAAGCGGGCCGCGACCTCGGCCTTGCCGGCCTTCCTCCTGGCGATGCTGATGGTCTTCCTGATCCTCGCCGCGCTTTACGAGGACCTCGCGCTGCCGCTCGGCGTGCTGCTCACCGTGCCGTTCGCCCTGCTGGGCGCGCTGCTCGCGATCCTCGTCCGCGGCATGCCCAACGACATCTACTTCCAGATCGGGCTCGTGACGCTGATCGGCCTCGCGGCCAAGAACGCCATCCTCATCGTCGAGTTCGCCGAAAGCGCCCGCCGGGCGGGACGCTCGGCGGGCGAGGCGGCGGTGGAGGCCGCGCGGATGCGTTTCCGGCCGCTCGTGATGACCTCGATGGCCTTCGTCCTGGGCGTCGTCCCGCTGGCCTTCGCCGGCGGCGCGGGCGCGGCGGCGCGCCAGTCGATGGGCACGGGCGTGCTCGGGGGCATGCTCCTGGACACCTTCGTCGCGACGCTTTTCATCCCGTGGTTCTTCCATCTGCTTTCCGGCCGCAAGGAGCGCGCCCAAGTCCGCCCATGAGCCGTCTGCCGCTCATCTTCCTGGCCGGCTGCCTCGGCGGCTGCGCCCTTGGGCCGGATTACGTCCGTCCGGCGACCCCGACCGCGGCGGCTTACCCTGAGTCGGCGCCCGGCGGCGAAGCCGTCCGCGCCGATTGGTGGAAGTCCTTCGGCGATCCGGAGCTCGACGCCCTCGTCACGCGGGCGCTCGACGCGAACGCCGATCTTGCGCTGGCAACGGCGCGGATCGAAGAAGCGTCGGCCGTGCTCGGAGAGGCGGAAGGGACGGCCTGGCCGCAGGTCGACGCCGTCGCCACGAGCCAGAACATCAAGCTCAGCGAAGGCGGCTTCAATCCCAACCTCGCCGTCAGCGGCCGGACGCGCGTCAACCAGCGCCTCGGGCTCTCCACCGCGTTCGAACTCGATTTCTGGGGCCGGCTGCGGCGGGCGAAGGAGGGCGCGCGCGCCAGCCTGCTCGCGGCGCAGGAGGCCCGGCTCGTCGTCCGGCTCGGCGTCGGCTCGGCCGTCGTCCGCGCTTACGCGCTCCTGCGCGCGGCCGACGTCCAGGTCGCGGCGGCGGAAGAGATCGTCGGCGTGCGTGAAGAGGAGCTCAGCCTCCTCGCCAAGCGCGCCCGGCTCGGCGCCGCCGCCCCCGGAGAACTCGCCGCGGCCGAGGTCGCCCGTGGCGAAGCGGTCGCGCGTCGGTCCGACCTGCGTCGTGCGCGCGCCGGCGCCGAGCACCTCCTCGGCCAGCTCACCGCGCAACCCGGATTGCTGGTCGTCCCGCGGACAGGGGAGGGGCTGTCCATTCCGGCGGCGGTCGCCGCCGGGCTGCCGGCCGACCTGCTGCGTCGTCGGCCTGACGTCGTCGCCGCCGAGCAGGCGCTGGTCGCCGCCAACGCCCGCATCGGTTTCGTCAAGGCCTCGCGTTTCCCCACCTTCTCGCTGACCGGCTCGCTCGGCCGCGAGAGCCGAGACCTCGAGGCTTTGTTCGGTGCGCGGAACAGTTCGTCCGCCCTGGGCCTGGGCATCAACATGCCGCTCCTTGATTTCGGTCGGGGGGGCTCGCGGGTCGAAGGGGCGGTGGCGCAGCGCCAGCAGGCCGTCGCCGCTTACGAGCAGGCCGTGCTCAACGCCTTCCGGGAAGTCCGCGACGCCTTGGTCGACGTCCGCGAGACCACCGAGGCCGCCCAAGCGGCGGAACGCATCGCCAAGGCCTCGCAGGAGGCCTTGCGCATCGCGCGGTCGCGGCAGGGCGCCGGCCAGAGCAGCCCCGACGAGCTCCTGACGGCCCGACGGATCTTCGCCGAATCCAGGGTGATGGTGGCCCGGGTCAGGGCGGATCGGCTCGCCGCGCAGGTGGACCTCATCCGGGCGTTGGGCGGAGCCCGGCCCGACGGCGAGCCGGCCCGCTGAGTTCGGGTTGGATTGCCAAGAGGGCGGGGATCCTTCTCTCTCCTTGGCATGCCCGCCTCGCCCGATCTCTGGCCCCAGCTCGTCGCGGTCGTGGAGCACGACGACTTCCTCCTCGCCGCGACCGCGGTTTTCGCCTGCGCGATCGTCCATGCCTTCCTGGCGCCGTTCTTCGCCCGTGCGGCGCATCGGCTCGAGCACGCCCATCGGGAGGCCGTGCGGGCCGGCCGGGTGACGGTCAACGAACGCGGCGAGTCATCGGATTTCCGCGCGGCCGCGCTGCATCTCCTCGGCGAGGTCGAGGCCGTCTTCGGCATCTGGACCTTCGTGCTCTTCGGCCTGCTCATCGCCTGGCCGGGCAAAGGCTGGGACTTCGCCTGCCGTTACGTCGAATCCGGCGATTATGCGGCGACCGTGGCCGGCGCGGCGGCAACGGGGCCTTCCAAGTTCATCGAACCCTTGTTCGTCTTCGTGATCATGACCTTGGCGGCGGCCCGCCCCGTGATGACCTTGGCCGCCCGCCTGCTCGGCGGCGCCGCCAGGCTGCTGGGTGACGGCCCGACGGCGCGCTGGTTCGTGATCCTCACCCTGGCGCCGTTGTTCGGTTCGGTGATCACCGAGCCGGCGGCCATGACGATCGGGGCCTTGCTGCTTTCGGCTCAGTTCTACGCCCTGCGTCCGTCGGACAGGCTCAAATACGCCACGCTGGCCTTGCTCTTCGTCAACGTCTCCGTCGGGGGAGCGCTCACCAGCTTCGCCGCTCCGCCCATCGTGATGGTCGCGGCCAAGTGGGGATGGGATTCCGCCGTCGTCTTCGGGCAGTACGGCGTCGCCGCCATCGTCGCGATCCTCGTCTCGAACTTCGCTTATCTCCTCATCTTCCGGGCGGAATTGCGATCGCTGCAGCCGGCGCCGACGGCCGAAGCCACGCGTCCGGCCAAGATTCCTGCCTGGGTCACCGGCGTGCATCTCCTGCTGATGGTCTGGACCGTGGCGATGCTCGCCGGCCACCGCCCGATCCTGATGCTCGGCGGTTTCCTGGTCTTCCTGGCGTTCACCGTGGCCACCCCGCAGTGGCAGGACCCCGTCCGCCTGCGCGGCCCCTTGCTGGTCGGTTTCTTCCTGGCCGGCTTGGTCGTCCTGGGCGGCACGCAAGGCTGGTGGATTTCCCTGGTCTTGGTCCGCCTCGATGAGACGGCTTTGCTGGCCACGGCGACCTTCCTGACCAGTTTCAACGACAACGCAGCGATCACCTATCTCGCCGCGCAGGTGCCGGCCTTGGCCCAGTCCGGTCCTGTCGTCGAGGGGCTCCGTCACGCCGTGGTCGCCGGCGCCTTGGCGGGCGGCGGCTTGACCGTCATCGCCAACGCGCCCAACCCGGCCGGACAGTCCATCCTGGCTCCTTTCTTCGGGACCGGGGTCTCCGCCTTACGGTTGGCTTGCTGGGCCTTGCCGCCCACCGCGATCGCCCTGGGTAGTTTCGTCCTCCTACGCTGACCCGGGTTGGGCGGGGGCAGGGGGTCTTTTTTTGGACTGTTCAAAGGCTCGGGGGCGGGGATAGAATGTCTTCTCCCCAAGTTTTCCATGTCCGCCCGTCATCGTTCCGGTTTCACCCTCATCGAACTGCTGACCGTGATCGCCATCATCGGCGTGCTCGCGGCCGTCCTTTTCCCCGCCATCGGCGGCATCCGGAAGAAGGCCCGGCAGGCCTCCGCGCAGACCGCTTTCACGCAGTGGGCCGGCGGCATCACCCGTTATAGGCAGGTCTATGGCTTCTATCCGAACATCGGCACGACCTACGTCACCAACGCCGACACGCTGCATCGACTGGAGACGGCTGCGACCAACAAGAATTTCGTGCAGGCCTTGTCGGGACGCTCGCCGAACGGAGTGGCCCTCACTCCGGCCGACCGCCGCCGCCTCAATCGCACCGGGGAAGAGTTCTGCGCCTTCGGCCTGGAAGACTTCGAAGTAGCTGACGGTGGGCTCACCGCCGACACCATGCTCGTGGACCGTTTCACCAACCGGAACATCCGCGTCATCTTCGACACCGACGGCAATTCAATCCTCCGCAATGTCTCCGTGCCCGCGGGCTCGGCCTCCATCCCGGAGGAGATCAGGGGCATCAGCCAGGCCACCGGCATCCCCGCCCGCGTGATCATCTATACCACCGACCTGGGCGGCGACCATGCCAACGCCGACGGCAGCCTCGGCAAGGACGACTTCGCCCAGGTCATCGCGATCCAATGAACAGCATTCCGCGGTCTGTCCGACGTGGATTCACGTTGATCGAGCTCCTCTTGGTCGTCACCATCATCCTCCTGATCTCGGGTCTTTTCCTGGGTTTATCCACGGGCGATGCCGGCGGTCTGCCGGCCGGACAGCGAATGATCGCCTCCTCGATTAGGACGGCCCGGGCGATGTCTTTGGTGAACCTTGGTCCGGTGGCCGGAGGCGTCACTCATGCGGGGCGCTACCGTCTGCTGATCTTGAATGACCCCGACGATGAAGCGAACCATCTGCGACAGTTCGTGGTCGCCGTCGGAGGGGTCAGTACTGCGGAGTTGGGCAACCTCGACCCGACCACTATCGTCAATACGACGTCGGCGCCTTACCGCTGGTTCTCGCCCGAGCCTCCGCAGATGCTCCCGCAGGGGGTGGTCTTCGTGCCCCCGAGCTCCGAGTCCTCCACCACCATGGCGCTGAGCGTCGCCAGCGGCACCCGCCGCAGTTCCATCGGCCAGCTCGCAGACAATACTTCCACGTCCACCAAGGATGCCCCGGCGGCCTCACCTCCTTGGATGATCTACGCTCCGACCATCCAGCCGATGGCTCTCGCCGAAATCGGCCCCGACATGAATCCCAAGAAATGGTTCTATGTCGAGTTGCAGGGCGGGGTGGGCGCGTCCAATCATCTCGGCCGCGTGCTGCTGGTCCTCGCCAAGGGAAATGTCCGCAACACCGGCTCGGGGAACGCCGCCATCGACGTTCAGGCCGACAGTCATTTCGCCGCCATCGCGCTTCGCCCCAACGGGGACGTCTCCTTGACGCTCGAGTCCGACGAAATGGACAAAGCCAAGTAACCTTTATCTCCATGAATTCTCCCTGCCCATCCCCTCGCGTTCGCCGAGGTTTCTCATTGGTCGAAGTCACGTTGGCCATCGGCATCGTGAGCGTCGCCATCCTTTCCTTGGTCGGCATCCTGGGTTCCACCTTCCAGCAGGTCGACGACATCATGCAGACCAACCGGGCCCTGGCAGCCGCGGGTCGACTGATGGGGGCCTTGGACAATCCTCGGACTATTGTTTTTCTCAATTCCCGCACCGAGCGTGCGCCTAACAACACGCTCTATTTGCCAGATGGACGCCCCGATCTCTTGAACGGCAACGTCGCCGCCGCTAATTTCGACATCACTTACCGGCTTCTCCGCAGTTCTGTCGCCCCGCGCACCTTGAACACCGTATGGCTTTATGTCTACGAGCGTAAGATAGTCAGCACGGAGAACGACAAGCAAGCGGATGATAATTACGCCCTATTCTCTAACCCTTCCATGATGGAGGTGGCTCTGTGTGAAGCAAATACCCTGACCGTCTTGGCCGCCGGGGGGCGTAATATCGTTGGTTCCCCGCTGCGCGTACGCGTTACCTTGTCCAAACTGCTGGTCGGTCAGCGCGTGAACATCGATCCCGCTACCGGCGAGCCGGCTTCGGTGAGGGTCTCTGACCCCGGGGCGTCGGCCGCATGGACGGCTACGCCGCTCCCGCTTTCGCCGGATAATTACGCCTTGGCGTATCTGCCGGTGGTCCTCGAATTTTTCCCCCACGATTACCGTGCTCCCGGAGGAGGTGGCTTCAATGACACCGAGGAGACTCCCTTGCTCGTGCAGACCCATATCATCAGCCGATGAAGTCCGCCAGTTCAGGCCTGAGATCCGGCTTCACCCTGCTCGAGGTCATGGTGTCCGCCGCCATCATGGTCATCATCGTGCTGGTGGTCGTCACGGTCGCCGCGGACACTTTCCGGGTCTATGATCGGACGGTCGCCGACCTCTCGACCCAATCGGAAGCCCGCGGCGTCCTTGACGCCATGGAGAACGACTTCTCGACGGCGGTCCTCCGGTCCGACGGACGCTGCTGGATGGAGGTCGTCGTGCCGGGTTCCGCGAGCGTGCCGGGCGCCCCGGGGCTCGTGGGCAACCTCCAGGCCGCCGATCACCCGATCGTGATGTTATTCGCCTCTCCGCTCGACCGTCCGCGATGGACGCCGGGGCCTGGACGCGTCGCGCTGAAGGGCGACGTCTGCGCCGTCGCCTACCGGATCGGACAGCGTTCGCCGTTCGACGCCCCCGGGGAGAAGATCCAGCAGGTCTACGGCGTGTACCGCACCATCATCGATGCCGAGAATACCTTCAGTGAGGCCTTGCCGGTCATCCATGGCTCCACGGTCGCCAACCCCAAGTCTCCCTGGGATTACTGGTCGGCTGCCCGGCGCTTCGCCAATTACTCGCGAATCCCGACCCCCAGCTGGGATAGCCGAGTGCTGATCGACGCCAACCTCAGCAGCGCGACCCCATGCTGGACGATGGATGAGAACAACTTCATCGCCTCCAATGTCGTGGCTATGAACCTCGTGTTCTGGGCCGATTCCAGTCTTCCCGCCACGGCGACTGCCCCGGCCTTGGCTGATCCTCTCGCAAGGCAGCCCCGTATGCTTCGACCGGTCACGCTTGTTGGCGCCAATGATGATAAATCTGGCCTGCCGATTACCGCCGGCGGTTATCTCGGGGTGTTTAAGTCAGGTTCCTCCCCTGCTGCTGCTGCCATCCGTTATGCGGCGCTCGGAGCGCCGGTCGTGCCGCAAGTCTCGCCGGCAGGCGTCCAGCCCTTCGATTATTTCGGCACACGCCTCCGTGTTTTCGCCAACCGGATGTATCCGGACACCCTGCCGCTCCAGTCGACCTCCACGACCTCTCTGCCGTACCTGCCTTACTCTCTCCGCGCGGTGGAAGTCTCACTCGTCGTGCTGACGCCCGAAGGGTCCAAGGAGCTGCGCGGCCTGCAGTCGTTGAACGACAATCAGAAGATTCCGGATAACGACTTCAAGCGGATCGTCTTCCAGCACGGCCGCACTTACACGCGTTACATCCGCGTGCTCGGGAACGGCGGTTGAGGCTCCTGGTCGGACCATGAAAAAGGGGCGCCTGCTGGCGCCCCTTTTTCATGGCCGGCTTTCCGGCTTACTCCGAGAAGGCGCCCATCGCGCGGAACTTGGCGTAGCGCATGGCGACGAGCTTCTCCGGGGTGGCCTTGGAGAGATCGGCGAGGGAGTCGCGGAGCGTCTTGCGGATCGCCGAGCCGGTGGCGGCCGGGTCTTCCTGGGCGCCTCCCAGCGGTTCCTTGACGACGCCGTCGACGACGCCGAGGCGGAGCAGGTTGGGGGCGTCCAGACGCAGGGCTTCGGCCGCCTTGGGGGCGTGGGCGCGGTCCTTGAAGAGGATGGCCGCGCAGCCTTCGGGGGAGATGACCGAGTAGTAGGCGTTCTCGAGGATGTAGACCTTGTTCGAGACCGCGATGCCGAGCGCGCCACCGGAACCGCCTTCGCCGATGACGAAGGTGATGATCGGCACGGCGAACTGGCTCATTTCGCGGAGATTGACGGCGATCGCTTCGGCGACGTGGCGTTCTTCGGAGCCGATGCCGGGGAAAGCTCCGGGGGTGTCGACGAGGGTGATGATCGGCAGGCCGAAGGTATGGGCCATCTTCATCAGGCGGAGGGCCTTGCGGTAGCCCTCGGGATTGGGGCAGCCGAAGTTGCGTCGGAGGTTCTCCTTGGTGTCCCGGCCTTTCTGCTGGCCGATGACCATCACCGGGCGGCCCTCGAAGAAGGCCGTGCCCCCGACGGTGGACTCGTCGTCCATGAAAAGACGGTCGCCATGGAGCTCCTGGAAGTCGTCGAAGAGCATCCCGATGTAGTCCAGGGAGTAGGGGCGGCGGGGGTGACGGGCCAGCTGGACGCGCTGCCAGGGGGTGAGGTTGCCGTAGACCTCCCGGCGGGTCTGCTCCATCTTCGTCTCCAAGGACTTGATTTCCTTGGTGACGTCCATGCCCGCCGATTCCGACGTGGCGCGGAGCGCATTGATCTTATCCTCGAGCTCCCGGAGGGGCTTTTCGAATTCGAGGGTGAAGCGGGCCTTCGTTGCGGACATGGGTTGTAAGTTGGGCAATTCGGTCGGGAAGGGCAATGGAATTGGCGGCGACATCCGGGGGTTGGTCGGGGCATTTCCGCCGATTTCCTCGTGATTCGGCGCCTCCGGGCAAATCTGTCCTTTCCCCAGAACTTCTTCGGCGGCAACCTGTCTTAATCCCACCCCATGCGTATCTCCTCCCTGCTTTCCCTGCTGGCCGCCGCCGGCCTCGTCGCCGCCGAAGGTTACAAGGACACCCCGCTCATCCCGGGCACGAACTGGCACGTGCATGACTCCGAGCGTCCTCAGCCCCCTCGGGCCGACGCCTCCAAACTCAAGTGCAACGAGGCCCCCGCGCCGGCCGGCGCCATCGTGCTCTTCGACGGCAAGGACGCCGCCGCCGAGTGGGAGCCGCAAGGCGGCTCCAAGGCCAAGCCCGGCACGACCTGGCTGGCCAGCGAGGGCGCGATGATCGCCCGCGGCAATTACATCCGCACCAAGCGTTCCTTCGGTGACATCACCCTGCACCTTGAGTGGCGCTCCGCCGCCGGTTACGACACCAATCCCGGCAAGAAGGGGCAGGGCAACTCCAACAGCGGCGTCTTCTTCATGGGCAAGTATGAGCTCCAGGTGCTCGACTGCTCGAAGACCGAGACCTATCCGGACGGCATGACCGCCGCCATCTATGGTCAGCAGCCCCCGGCCTTCAACGCCTGCCTGCCTTCCCGCCAGTGGAACAGCTATGACGTCGAGTGGACCGCCCCGCGCTTCAACGCCGACGGCTCCGTGAAGTCCAAGGCCCGCATCACCGTGGTGATGAACGGCGTCAAGGTGCAGGACGAAGCCGAATACATCGGCCCCAGCAGCCATCGTCGCAACCCGCCCTACGCCGCCCACGCGGACAAGCTGCCGCTCGCCCTGCAGTGGCACGGCGACGCCGTCGAGTTCCGCAACATCTGGGTCCTTGAGAAGAAGTAAGGGGCCCGCATGGACCTGCAGTCCCACGCGGTCAAGCACCTGCTCGGCCTGCTCCTGCTGGGCCTCGTCTTCTATTTCATCGAGCGGATCATGGGCGCGCGCCGGCGGCCGGGGTACTTCCGGCCGGGCATGCTCACCGACGCCGCCTATTTCTTCACCGTCGAACTCTTCAAGCACGCCTCCCGCCTCCTGCTGGTCGTGCCTTTCGTCATCCTCGTCGTGGCGGGGGTGACCACGGGCGAGGAGGCCAGGGCGGGCCGATATCATGGGTTCGGGCCGCTCGCCGCGCAGCCCCTCTGGTTGCAGGTGGCCGAGATCTACCTCCTGGGTGATTTCCTGGCGTATTGGATCCACCGCCTTTTCCACACCAGCGCCTGGTGGCCGTTCCATGCGGTGCACCACAGTTCCGAAGACCTCGACTGGCTCTCCAGCGTGCGCGTGCATCCGGTCAACGAGGCGGTGGACAAACTCGCCCCCGCGGTGCTGATCCTGTTCCTCGGCTTCGACCCCGCCGTGACCGCGGGCGTCACGGGTTTCGTGACCTTCTACGCGATCTTCCTGCACGCCGACGTCGACTGGGACTTCGGACCGCTTCGCTCCGTCATCGCGACGCCGGTCTTCCATCGTTGGCATCACTCCAAGGACCCCGAGGCCATCGATAAGAATTTCGCCGGCCTCCTGCCGCTCTGGGATATCATCTTCGGCACCTATTACATGCCGCGGGACCGTCTGCCGCGGAATTTCGGAGCGACCGAACCCGTCCCCGCGGGTTTCTTCGGGCAGCTCTGGCATCCCTTCGCCCGTTGGTCCAGGCGCAAGGGTCCGCCGCCGGCGCCCTGAGTCCGTCGCGCTTACCCGTTTGCTTTAAGCGGGTCTTTGCTTAGGCTGTTCTCTCAGCCGATGTATCCTCAAGACCTCCGCGAAAACTGGCATGCCGGCCAAGGGCTCTGGAAGGACGTGCCCGCGGCGGAGTGGAACGACTGGCACTGGCAGATGCGGAACCGCATCACGACGCTGGCGCAGCTCGAGGAGCGGCTGGTGCTCACGAAGGAGGAGCGGGAAGGGTGCCTGTTCGCCCCGAACAAGCTGTCACTTTCCATCACGCCCCATTTCTTCAACCTCATCGACCCGTCGGATCCGGATTGTCCGGTGCGCCGGCAGGTCATCCCGCGCATCGAGGAGTCCTACGTCGCGGCCGGCGAATCCGAAGACCCCGTCGGCGAAGAGGGCACCATGCCCGTCCCCGGCATCGTCCATCGCTACCCGGACCGCGTCCTGTTCCTGGTCACCGACCGCTGCGCCTCCTACTGCCGTTACTGCACGCGCAGCCGCCTCGTCTCCAACGCGCAGGCCTACGATTTCCATCCTGAGCTCGAGGCCGGCCTGAAGTATATCGCAGAGCATACCGAGATCCGCGACGTCCTTCTCTCGGGCGGCGACCCGCTGCTGCTCTCCGACGCCAAACTGGACGCGCTCCTCGGCCGCCTCCGCGCGATCAAGCACGTCGAGTTCATCCGCCTCGGATCCCGCATCCCGGTCTTCCTGCCGCAGCGCATCACCCCCGAGCTCGCGGAGGTCTTCCGCAAGCACGGGCCGGTCTGGATGAGCATCCACACCAACCATCCCAAGGAGGTCACCCGGGAGCTCGCCGCGGCGTGCGAAAGACTCTCGTTAGCGGGCGTCCCCCTCGGCAACCAGTCGGTCCTCCTCGCCGGCGTGAACGACGACCCAGAGGTCATGAAGTCCCTCGTGCATCGTCTCCTCATGATGCGCGTGCGCCCGTATTATCTCTATGCCTGCGACCTGATCGAGGGCTCGACCCATTTCCGCGCGCCGATCCAGAAGGGCATCGACATCATCCGGGCGCTGCGGGGTCACACCACCGGTTACGCCGTCCCGCAGCTCATCATCGATACCCCGGGCGGCGGCGGGAAGGTCCCGATCAATCCGGAATACGTCCAGGCCGTCCACGACGGCATCGTGGAGCTCCGGAATTTCGAAGACCGAGCCTACGTCTATCCTTCCGGCAAGCAGATGCCGGAGCCGAAGAAGGTTTAAGCGGTCAGCGGTTGGGGCCGACATTAGCTCAAAGGGAAACCGGAGACCGGAGGATAGGCTGGGGGGTTTCGAACCCTTTCGGGTCCCAGGTCTCGGCCATCGGGTATCTGGTTCAGGTTCTCGGGCCCAGGTGCTGGTCCCGGGTCGTGCCCGCTCCTGGGTATCGAGGATGATTTCCGGTCCCCGGATTCCCTTTGAGCGGGCTTACTATCCGCTAACCGGCATCGGGCCCAAAACAGCTAACCGGGGTTTTAATCCGGTTAGCGCTCAAGGTGGTGGGCTCGTAGGGATTCGAACCCCAAACGTCTGATCCGTAGTCAGAAATGATATCCATTTCACCACGAGCCCGTAGTGAGGGGTTTGAGCAAACGACCCCGGGCCGGTAAGGCAAGGAATTTTTCAGGCCCGGGCCTGATGCAGCGCCACGGTCCCGAAAAGCATCCTTTTATGGCTCACTCGGCTGAATCCGGCGGCCTGCAGTTCGGCGTCCAGGCCGGCGGCGTCCGGGAAGCCGGCGATGCTGGTGCCGAGGTATTTGTACGCCCCGAAGTCGCCGGTGAGCACGCCGGCGAGCACCGGCAGGACGCAGCGCACGTGGATGAAATGGAACGGGGCGAACCACGCGCTGGGCTGCGAGAACTCGAGGATCAGCAGCGTGCCGTCGGCGCGCAGGATGCGGCGCAGCTCGCGGAGGCCCTTGGCCCGGTCCTCGAAATTGCGGACGCCGTAGGCGATCGTGACCACGTCCTGCGAGGCGTCCGCGATGGGCAGGGCCATGCAGTCACCGGTCTTGAATTCCAGGGCGACGCTTTCCTGCCGGGCTCGCTTGCGGCCAAGTTCGAGCATCGGCTCGCAGAAGTCGTAGCCGACGACCGCGCAGTCCGCCGGGAGGGCGCGGCGCAGCGCGAAGGCGACGTCGCCGCTGCCCGTGGCCAGGTCGGCCACGGCGGCCGGACGAGCGGCCTGGCACGCGGCGACGAGCGCTTCGCGCCAGCCGACGCACAGGCCGAGGCTCAGGACGCGGTTCGCGAAGTCATAGCGGGAGGCGATCCCAGAGAACATGCGTTGGACGGCGGAGCCTTCGGGCATGAGCTTACCCTCGGCACAATCACGGGAAGGTCAAGTGAGGGAGACGGGAGGGAGCACGTTGACAAGCGGGCACGTGGGCAAGGGGCGAATACTCGCTCAGATAGCCGAAGGGGTGAGTTCTCGGCCCATTGCCATCTCCCCTTGTCAACGTGCCAGCGTGCCCACGTGTCCCCTTAGACGAACACTCCCCCGCCCAGGAGGACGCGGTCTTGGTAAAGCGCGACGACCTGGCCGGGGGCCAGTCCACGTTGGGTCTCGGTGAAGTCCAGGCGTACCGACCCGTCGGGCTGCGGGCGGAACCGGGCGGGCGTGGCCTTGTCGCGGTAACGCACGCGGGCGAGGATGTCGTGGTCTCCGACCAGCGGGCGGTTGATCCAGGAGAAGTCGCGGGCGGTCGCCTCGCGGGTGTAGAGCCAGGGCGCCTCCGGCCGGTCGAAGGCCACGTGCAGGGTGTTGGTGGCGAAATCTTTCTTCACCACCACGAAGTATTCCCCGTCGGTATTGGAGGGCAGGCCGATGCCTTTGCGCTGACCGATCGTGTAGCGGTGCAGTCCACGGTGCCCGCCGATCACCTTGCCGGCGGCGTTCACGATCGGTCCGGGCGCGTCGGGAATATGGCGCTCGAGGAAGCTCTGCACCGGCACCTGGCCGAGGAAGCAGATGCCTTGGCTGTCTTTACGTTCCGCGTTGGGGAGGCGGGCCTCGGCGGCGAGGCGGCGGACCTCGGGCTTGAGCAGCTCGCCGACCGGAAAGATCGCCTTCGCGAGCTGGGCCTGGCTCAGCAGCGCGAGGAAGTAGGACTGGTCCTTGTTCGGGTCGAGGCCTTCGAGCAGGTCGAACGAGCCGTCGGCGTTCTCGCGGCGCCGGGCGTAGTGTCCGGTCGCGATGACGTCGAAACCGTCCCTCAGGGCCTTGCGGAGGAACACCCCGAACTTCATCTCGCGGTTGCAGATGATGTCCGGGTTGGGGGTCAGTCCGTTGCGGTAGCCCTCGACGAGGTATTGGACGACCGTGTCGCGGTAGTCTTGGACGAGGTCGATGATGCGGAAGGGGAGGCCGAGGTGTTCGGCCACCGCCTGGGCGTTGCGGACGTCGTCCTCCCAAGGGCATTCGCCGGGGAAGGGCAGGCCTTCTTCGTTCATCCACGTCCGGAAGTAGGCCGCATGCACCTCATGCCCTTGCTGCTTGAGCAGAAGGGCCGCCACGGCGCTGTCTACGCCGCCGGAGAGGGCTACCAAGACCTTGGACATCGGCGTCCAAGGTAGGGCGGGAAAAGGCGGGGATACAGATTAATTCCAAGGGGTAGG
>JACCDS011646877.1_pt1 | contig 19475 bp, 17 predicted proteins | sample 7446441 | NCBI WGS metagenome assembly JACCDS01 (sample SAMN15323445, study PRJNA562643) | freshwater metagenome | isolation source: river surface water | place: USA:Blue River Watershed | collected 2017-08-17
ATGAAATAAGGACAGGAGAAACCCCCGCCCTTATCTGTTTAACCTCTAAACCTATTTAACTATGAAAATTAATACAAATATAAGCTAAATTCTGGTTATTTAAACATTAAATGTCCCATGAATTTTTTGCAATTTTTGACAAAATAGCATTTTTAGTGATAAAACTTGAAAATTGATGTATATACAGATATTTTCAAATTTCTTTTTTTATACTTTTTAAGCTCAAAAACAGTTTTTTCTCATTAAAGTACTTTATTAATCACTGTCGCTGACGCTTGGGCTGTTGGAAATAAAGTAATATCAGCCATCACAACATGTGTTGGGCGACTCACAGCAAAGGCTATTACTTCTGCAATATCTGCAGCTTTTAGCGGTTCGAAACCTTTATAAATTGCATCAGCCTTTTCTTCATCACCTTTAAAGCGAACCAAAGAGAACTCTGTTTCTACAGCGCCAGGTGCTACGTTGGTTACCTTAATCCCGAATGGATTTAAGTCTAAACGCATTCCTTCAGAGATGGCTTCAACGGCTGCTTTAGAAGCACAATAAACATTTCCATTCGGATAGGTACTTTTACCTGCAATTGAACTTATATTTACGATGTGACCTTGTCTTCTAGCTTTCATCCAAGGCATTATTGTCCTTGACACATACAACAAACCTTTTACATTTCCATCAATCATAGCGTCCCAATCGTCTGTTGAACCATCTTGTATTGGCCCCATTCCATGAGCATTTCCAGCATTATTGACCAAAATGTCTATATTCTTACTTGAATCAGAAAGTGAGTTTAAGGCATTTTCTACTTGCTCTTTATCCCTAACATCAAATGTTAGAATTTGTACATCCACTTTTTCTGCAAGATTTGCTTGCAAAGCCTCAAGTTTTTCAAGGCGTCTTCCACACAAAATTAAATTAATTCCTAACGCTGCAAAGGCTTCAGCTGTTGCTTTTCCGATACCAGAACTTGCTCCTGTAATAAGGGCTAACTTGGGCATTTTATATTGGTGATTAATGATTGTGAATTTATTTTAAAGGAGAAAAATCAACAGGAGCCATATATTCCGAAGTGACTTTTACTGTTAACGAACCACCCGCTTTTTCTTCCGAAGCTTTTCTAGCTGCTTGCCATTCTGGATCAGCGCCAAAACTTTTGAAAGATGCAAGGCCTCCTTCTTTTGATTTGTGTGCAATAAAATAGATTAAAGTATTATCAGCACCCTGTTCTTTGTCTGTTGGTGTCCAGTAAATTATGTTACTCATGCCGTGTCTCTCAAATAGTTTTAAAGTATGATTTTTAAAACGGTCTAATAAGCCTTGTAAGTTGTTTGGTGTAGCAGTATAAGTTCTTAATTCAAAAACTCTATCACCAATTGTTTTTAGATTATTTGGTGAAAAATCAGTCGTTTTCAAGAAAGTACTTTCAACTTTGGCAACGATTTCACCATCAGCCGTTGATTCTTTCATAGCCTTAACCCAACCTTTGTCTGCCATAAAGTTTTTCCAAGATTTTTCTCTGGCCTCTCGTGATGGATAGGATAAAACGTACACCATTTTATGGTCTTTATTATCTAAAGGTAGCCAAAAGCCCTCTAAACGCATTTTATGTTTTTTGAAATAATGTAATGTATGCGCTTTGAATCGATTCATCAAGGCATCGAATTTACCGTCGCTTGCATAATATACTCTTAATTCATAGACACGATTATTGGCATCGTCAGCCTTTTTGGCTTGTAACGAGAAACTCAATGTTAAGCATAATAAAAGGGCAAAAATTTGGTTTTTCATGGTTTTGATAAAAATTGGTTTTGAATTCGTGAAAAGTTAATGCTCGATAAAATCAATTTACAGATAAGATAGTAAGTTCTACTCTTCTGTTTTTTTGTTTGTTTTCCTCAGAATTGTTTGGGAAAAGCGGTTTGTTACTGCCATAACCTTTGTGTTTTAGTTGGCTTTCAGCAATACCCTTGCTCACAAAATAGTTAAAAACAACTTTTGCTCTATTTTCAGAAAGCGCAAAGTTTAATCTTGTGTCTCCAATATTATCGGTATGTCCACCAATTTCAATCTTGACTTGTGGGGCATCTTTTAGCAGAGCTACCATTTTATCGAGTTCTTGGTATGAAACCGATTGCAATATAAAGTTACTTTGCTCAAAATATACATTATCGAGCGAAATGGTTTGACCTTTCTGTAGGATTTTCAGTGAATTCACCTTTGAGCTCTCGATACTTAGGTTCAGTTTAGAGGGCTCTGTGGGTATGGTATTTTTTGAGATGTTAGTAGGCTGGATTGGTTTCTTTTTCAACAGAACTGTGTAGAAAGTAGCTTTTTTGGACGAAGCGTATTTTACTTGTTCCACTTTTATTTCATAATCTTTAGCGTTGGTTTCAATTTGATAAATATCTTTTTCAGGTAAAGTCAGATAATATTCAGAAACCTCATTTGAAGTGTTGACCGTAAAGGATTTTTGTGTTTTGTTTGCAGTAATCTTAAAGTTGGCAGTTAATGTTTTACCACTGGTAGAATCAATTGCCGATAAAACTAAACCTTTGATTTTTTGTTTTGGCATCAAATAGCACTCCAGTTCGTTTTGTTTTAATTTGGTTACTTCTTGTTGGTATTTTTCAAAACCGTTTGCGTTAATTTCTAAGCGATATTTATCTTCAGGAATTAAACTTATCTTGGCATCGCCGTTGCTAAGTCTCTCTACTTTTGGTTGATTTTCTTTCTGACTTAGGTTGACTACCTCAACTTTGTCCGCCAAAACGGCTTCTCCATTTAATTTATTTTTAGCCTTGAGGGTTAAATGAATCAGATTTCGATCCAGACGAATTTTATAAACGTACTTTTTTGTGGGATTAAAGTCGGCCATGTTAAAAGTACTCTGCTTGGTTACATAATGTTCTGCAGCAGTTTCTACTGTAAAAATCTCTTGGTTGGTTACTCTTACACTTGCTTTTGCTTCATTTTTAAAAACAATATTTCGTTTTAAGTGCTCTAGTTTAACATTGATAAATGCCTTGATAGGTTTTTCAGTCTCGGCATCTATTACCTCAAAATGAACAGGAAGACTGTTTTTATAGAGCATAAAATTCACCGCATTGCCCTGCGGTGCCTTCAGCACTTTCTCTTTTAGTTCGATATAATCTTCTGCATTAATGATAAATTCATATTTGCTAGAAAGTTTTAAATTGGCACCAAATTCATCAGTATTGGGCTTTTTGCTAGCGTTTTTAATTTCCGAAGCATTTAGGTCAACTATTTTTACTTGCGCATTTTTAATAGACTCTTTCGTGTCTGCATCCAATACCTTTATGGAAAGTGGATAACGTTCATAGCTCAAGGGAATGGCAAAGTCGTGGTGGCTTGTGTTAACAAAATCTTTGATCGTAATTGTCAAATTACCAACAGAATAACCATCTGCTTTTACTTCTACTTTTAGGTTATCTTGTTGAGATAATTGAACTGTGAAAAAAGTATTTTTCAAAGAAGTACTCCCTTTGAAAATCTCTCCTGTTCTTTCAGACGTAATTATAAAGTCTGCTACGATACTTTCTTTAGTAATTTTATTGATTGCCGTAAAATTTACATTTACAAACTTTTGCTGATTACCAGTTTTTACACTCAAAACAGTATTCGAAGGTTTTTGTAGGCTATCTGGAATATTTTTTGTTAAAAAAAAGCGTGAATGGTAAGTTTGGGCACGATTTTTATTGCCTACAGAAGTTAATAAAGTCGTTTGTGCTTTTATGTTTTGCAGTGCAATAGGGTTGAAATCAGTAAGATTAGTTCCGTTAAATTGGGTTTCAGATGTGCTTTTTTCTTTGGAAAAGGCTGAATCCTTCATCAAGCACAACGATAATGCAAGTAGGGCTGGGCTGATTTTTATGGTAGCTTTGTTTTTCATGGGTGGATAAATACTATGCAAAATTACTTAATTTTGACCATTCATTCATGAAAAAAGAAGTACAAAGTTAATTTCAACGATTTATAAAAAATGAAATACCTTATTGTTGGTCTTGGAAATATCGGTCCAGAATACTTGTTTACTAGGCATAATATTGGCTTTATGGTGCTAGATCGTCTGGCAGGAAATTTTGAAGTTAAATTCACTGTAGGGCGTTTAGCCTATCATGTAGAAATTAAGCATAAAGGCAAACAAATTCATTTAGTTAAACCGACTACTTATATGAATTTAAGTGGTAAAGCGGTCAATTATTGGATGAAAGAGCTGAAAATTGAGAAGGAGAATGTTTTAGTGATTACCGACGATATTGCTCTGCCATTCGGGAAATTGAGAACAAAAGTGAAAGGTTCGCACGGGGGGCATAATGGTTTACGAAACATTGAAGAAGTTTTAGGGACTCAACAATACCCAAGATTGAGGTTCGGCGTTGGGGATGATTTTGGAAAAGGAAGACAAGCAGAATACGTTTTAGGTAACTTTGAAAGCTCTCAGATGGATGAATTACCAGAGCATTTAGACCGTGCCATAGACATTATTTTGAGTTTTTGTTTGCAAGGTATCGATAAGACAATGAATGCTTTTAATCAATAATTGTACTTTTCAAAGAATTTTAAAATTATTGAAAATAATTTATAACAAAATATTTGCAATGTTTTTAGTATGCAAGCAGAATAATATTTCGATAGTTCTCAATTTTGTTTTGTATTTAAGTGTTTTTTACTTGATTTTTAGGTAGTTACTACTAGAAAATTGTAAGTTCTTAACGTGATTCATTTGCATATTTGTATAATATTGCACAACTTTGCATCGTTAATCAAGTATATGATTCTTTGTACAAAACCACGAATTAAATTTTTATTATTTTTTAAAAATTATCCAAATAATAAACTTTTTTCAAATAAAAATTGTAGTATTGTTACAAAGTAAAAGTGAACGAAAAAATATTAATCGCAGGTTGAATTAGAAAATTAAACATCGTTTTTGAAGTATGAAGACATTCATCCACCAATGGCGATTTGTTGATATAATTTAAGAATTTTCATAGTTAAATAGGTTTAGAGGTAAGATGGAAAGGGCGTTTCTTTTGGAAACGCCACTTTTTGAAAAGCTAAGTTTTGTGAAGAAAGGTTACATAAAGAAAAAACTTAGTTTCTTGAATCGAATAGTTATTTTTCATAGTTAAATAGGTTTAGAGGTAAGACGGGAAAGGGCGTTTCTTTTAGAGACGCCTCTTTTTAAAAGACAGTTAGAAGAATTGGAAAATGTGTTAAAGAAAAGAGTTTGTTTTTCTGATTTTAGTGTTTGTAAAGGTGCAGTTATTTTTCATAGTTAAATAGGTTTAGAGGTAAGATAATAAAGGACGTAGCCATTGGTTATGTCCTTTTTTTTGTCCATTTAAAAGCCAAAAGCCCTTCATCAACATGATGAAGGGCTTTTGGCTTTTATTGATAGGCAAATTAGTGTTAAACAAGTCTTTTTCGCACAGCTTCATAAAGAATCACACCTGTGGCTACTGAAACATTGAGCGAACCAACACGGCCAGATAAGGGAATTGTTGCTAATTCATCAACAGAGCGCATCAAATCATCAGAAATTCCATCTTCCTCAGAACCCATAATAATAGCGGTTGGAATTGTGAAATCTATGTCGTAAATGTTTTTTGATACTTTTTCTGAACAAGCTACTACTTGAATACCAGAATTTTGTAAAAATCTGATTGTATGAAATAAATTATCTTCTCGACAAACTGGTAAAAAGTTTAAAGCACCTGATGAGGTTTTCATGGCATCAGCATTGATTTGTGCAGCACCTTTGGTAGGAATCACAATGGCATGAACGCCAGTGCATTCTGCAGTACGAGCAATAGCACCAAAGTTACGAACATCAGTAATTCTATCTAAAACTAAAATTAAAGGAACTTGTCCTTTTTCATAGACGTCGGCTACAACATTTTCAAGCTTCGCATAATTAATGGCAGATACGAAAGCGATGACTCCTTGATGATTTTTACGAGTAATTCTATCTAACTTTTCAGCTGGAACTTTTTGAACAGGCACTCCTTTTAAGCGAGCAAATTCTAAAACTTCCAAACTTCCTAGTTCTCTTTGAACAAGTATTTTGTCAATCTCTTTACCTGATCGTAATGTTTCTAAAACAGGTTGAATCCCAAATACTATATCTTTATTTTCTGGTTTTGCTTGATTAAAATATTTGAAAGGCTTCTTTGGTCCTTCAGAATGGTTTTCCATTGTTATTGTATTTAATTGATTATTTGTACTTCGTCTGGAAATTATTTTGACGATATGGTTACAAAGTTCGGAAACTTTTTACTCTATTTTTAATTTTTAACGAAGAAAGGCAATAAGATAGCTCATTTAGCGTAAATAATAAGATTTTTGTTAAGTTTTCCTACAAAAAATCTGATAGAGTAGCGATTTGAAGACTGCCTGAACCGTCGCTTATTTATTAAACGGTTGTGATTTACTCAAAAAATGCCTTATCTTTGCATCGTACTCTGTGGAAATGTACAAATCGTTCTTTGAATTCACATTAATATAATCCTTTCTTTAATTACTGTTTTACAGTAGCTTACTTTTTATTATTTCATTCTCCTGAACAATCTCAGGAAACAATTTCCACAGAATAATCCTAATTACTAAAATTTTTCAATTACTATTTTTTCTGTTAAGGTTTTGTCTTGCTTGCAAGCCATGCTTTAATTATTGTTCACGTAAACCAAAAGAGGTTTACTTAAATCCCAAATCAAGGATATGAAAAAACTGATTAGATTAACAGTAACCATGCTTTTACTTGGTTCTGTAGTTTATGCTTGTAAGGTTAAACAACAACAAAATAACCTTTCTTCCGAGATTAAACAGGTTGTGCAACCCAATAAAAATGACGCTTTGATGACTGAAATGCTAGCGAAAAATTGGGTAATTAATGTAGTGAATTTTCAAGCGGATACTCGTAAAAATGTATTATACGAAAGAGGTATTGCGGCAAATTTACATGACTATTCGAAAGAGTCTTTTAGACTGACACCAGAGGAAAGCGTTGATTATACGGATGGAGCTGGCAAAGTTCATCACGGTACTTGGACTTTAAAAGAGGATAATGCTAAATTATTAATGACTTTTGAGGATGGGGAAGAAATTACTTGGGATATTATCAATACCGATAAAAATCATTTGGATTTACATCTGGCAATTGATGCAAAGAGTGTAAAATGGGATATTCATGATTTGAATCAAATTGATATTCCGACGGCAGTGGTTTTCGCTGGATTTTATGCAGGAATTGTTGATGAAGATACCCAAAAAGTAAATGTTACTTATAGAATGATGCCCAGAAGCTAAACAGGAGTTTTTGAGCTATGAATGATGAGTTGTGAATTAAAATATTGATGTAGTTCTTTAATTCATTCAATAACGTCGTTTATTTTACAGAGTCTCTTAAATAAAAAAGCCATTTATCGCTTAAGATAAATGGCTTTTTTATTTATAATAATTCTTCAACAGGTGACCAAAAATGAGATTTGAAATGTTGTATTTTATCATTTTTAATGATTATTCCCTCTGCTTCAAGTAATTCTTGCATCCTGTTTCCGCCAAAAAAAGCTTTTCCTGTTAGTACGCCATTTCTGTTGACCACTCTATGTGCTGGAATCGTATCATCGTTGTGAGAGGCATTCATTGCCCAACCGACCATCCTAGCACCTCCTTTACTGCCTAAATACTCAGCAATGGCACCGTAAGTACTTACTCTACCATGAGGAATCAAACGAACTACTTCATAAATGTCATCAAAAGAATTTTTCATGCTCACTTTATGCTCTATCTCTGGCTTCGTTCAATAACTCTTGGTACCAAGCCTCGCCGTATTTTCTGATTAGGGGTTCTTTCAAGAATTTATATAATTCAACCCCCAATTGTTCACCATGCGAACAGGCATCCGAGCAAATGTGCCATCGGTCGTAATTGAGTGCTTCATAATGTTCGTATTTTGTGATTCTGATGGGATAGAGATGACAAGAAATAGGTTTGCGCCAAGTGATTTTTCCATCAAAATAGGCTTGTTCAATACCGCATTTTAATGTTTTTTTGTCGTCATAAATAGCGTAAGCGCATTCTCTGCCTTTGATAACTGGGGTAGAATAATCACCTTCCCAATCTTTTACATAAATTCCTTCTTCTTCAATTGCTTTGATGCCTTCTTGCGAAAGATATGGTTTAACATCTTGATAGATTTGTTCCATAATCGGAAGCTCATCATCATTTAATGGAGCGCCCAAGTCGCCTTCTACACAGCAAGCTCCTTTGCATTTGATAAGGTCACAAACGAAAAACTTCTCGATAATATCGTCGCTGATGACGGTGTCTTCTATCAAAATCATAATTAATTATTATTTTTAATTACCTCTTGGCATAATTTTTTAGTAACAAGATAGGGCAAAATTACAGTTATTTTTTTTGTATTGCCTGAATTTCGAACAAATTGGTTTATTCCAATCGAAAAAATCAGGCAAGTTTTTTTTTGTTTAAGTTCGCCAAAGTATTTAACTATTGAAGCATAAATAGTACTTTAGGTATTTATTTGAGTGTGCTACAAAAGTATTTTTGATGAAGAGGTTTGTCTTTTCTTATTAATTCCCCAGAATTTTTGAATTATGAACAAGTGCATTTGGTTGTTAGGTTTTATTTTTTTCTGTGCTATTTCGTCTAAAGCTCAGTCTTTACCTCGTAACATAAAGGTAGGTTCTGTAAGTGTAAAATATGATAGTTATGCACGCAATATTATCGAAAAAGAGATACAAAGCCTGAACAATAACCGTAAATATCTTGATGCACTGGTCAAAAAAATGGTCATCCATTTTCCTGTAATAGAGCGAGTATTGGCAGAAGCTGGCGTACCTGATGAAATTAAATATTTATGCGTTCAAGAAAGTCTTTTTGACCCAGAAGCAATTTCTATTTCAGGAGCAGTAGGTTATTGGCAATTTAAAACAGAAACAGCTAGAGAAGTTGGTTTAAGAGTAGATGGGCAGGTTGACGAACGCAAACACCTAGCTGCTTCAACTAAAGCAGCCGCTTTTTACATGAACAAAAGAAACCAACAACTCAATAATTGGATGACGACCCTGTTGTCGTACCGTATTGGTTCTGGTGCGATTAAAAATCATCCTAGTACCGACTGGAGTGGTAAAAGAGAAATTACTGTTACCAGTACTACAGATTGGTACTTACTTCGTTTTTTGGCGCACCGCCATTTTTTAGAAACAGAGTATAGGAAGGCAAAGAGTAATGCTTCAAACGATTTTTTATATGAATATACCAATAGCAAAGGGAAGAGTGTTTCTGAAATTGCCAAAGAGCTGGAAGTTACTCCTAGCATTATTACACAGTATAATGCATGGCTGAAAGCGTCTAGTATTCCTGCGGATAGAAATTATACGGTGTATATCCCGATGAGTACACTTAAGTATAAAGATTTAAATCAAAAAAATGCCAATAAAAGTTTAGCAAGCATTGATGTAAATCCTTCACAAGAGCTCGGTTTTCCAGTTTTGGTAAGACTTACTCAAGGTAACAGTAAAACCGAACCAATTTTTTATGAAATTAATGGAAAAAGAGGTATTCTTTCTATTGATGGTGATACGCCTGAGGCTATTGCTCGCCGTGGGGGAATAAGTGTTAGTAAGTTTTTGAAATTTAATGATTTAGAACCATCGGCAAAGATAATTCCGAATGAAGTATATTATCTAAAGAAAAAAGATCATCAAGCATTGGTGGCCTACCATACCGTAGAAGCCAATGAAACACTTTGGTCGATTGCTCAAATGTATGGGATACACCTGGAAGACTTGATGATTAAGAATAGAATTCCACAGGTTCAACGTTTACAAAAAGGAAGACTTTTGTGGCTTCACGATACTCGACCTGATACGCCAATTCAATTTGTGGAAGACAAAAAAGTGCCTGCTGAAGAAAAAACAGTAGTCATGGTAAGCCCGAATAAAGATGCGGAGAAGAAAATTGCTGATACTGTTGAAAAACCCAAAGAATATAAACCTCAGATTGTTCCCGAAAAATCTCCAAATACTTCACCACAGTCGTCTAAAGAGACTAAAGAAAATGTTTTGGTAAAGGAAACTGCAGCTCCAACAGTCAAGAAAGATTTGCCAGTAAATGATAAGGTTAAAACGGTGACTGCTGAGGCAACTCAGCCTAAAAATCCAGTTATCGGTACTGTCAAGGAAATTAAAACCCATATTGTTTCGCCCAAAGATACTTACTTTGGTATTGCCCAATTATATGATATGAAAGTGGCAGAAGTATTAACACTTAATAACCTAAAGCTTGACGAGAAGCTACAAATTGGACAGTTAATTAAAGTATATTCAATACGTTCGACGACACTTGTTGAATCAAAAGAATTAGATGCTAAAAATACGCTCAAGAAACCTGAGCAAGTTGTAAAAGTTATTCCTGAAACTAAAGCTACAACAAAAGACAATATTTCAACAAAAGAGGTAAAAGAGGTTACAGAGAAACCGAACCAAGGTAACGTAAATCAAATTGTTACAAAAGAAGAACGAAATCCCATACAATCAACTGTTCCAAAAATTATTGCGAAAGAAGAAGCGTCGGTTCAATATAACGCAATCACAAAACCGCTTTCGAAGAGTACACATATCGTTAAAGCAGGGGAGACGCTTTTTAGTATTTCAAGAACGTACGGAATCTCAGTACCAGAAATCAAAAGTCTAAATAAATTAACGAACAATATTGTAGAAATCGGGCAAGTTTTACTCGTTTCAAAAAATACAGTTACTCTAACAGAAGAGCCAGATTCGGATATTGTTGCTTCCAAATTTAAAGCAGAAGTTGCCCAGCTAAGTGAAAAGAATGTCTATCACACTATGAAGGCTGGAGAAACGGTTTTCAGGGTTTCTAAAATTTATGGAGTTACGGTTGACCAACTTGTGAAATGGAATAATCTAAAGAATTTTTCAGTAAGTGTTGGACAAAAATTGTTGATAAAGAAGTGAGATATAAGATTCAAGAAGTAAGATTCAAGAAGTAAGATACAAGATTCAAGAAACAAGAAGTAAGATTCAAGGTTAAGATATAAGATATAAGATTGAGATTCAAGGTTAAGATATAAGATTGAGATTCAAGATATAAGATTCAAGATATAAGATACAAGATGTGAGATTCGAGAAGCAAGATATAAGTAGTAAGATTCAAGACCTGCTACTTACATCTTGCTTTTTCCGATTAAAGTTTTCTGGAAATCATCAACCCGTCTCTGAGAGGCATCAAAATATTTTCAGTTCTTGGGTCATCGTGACACATTTTATTGAAATCTAATAAGTTTTGAGTGTCTTTATCGATTTTTTTGCCTTCTTCAATATTGGCTACTTTCCCGCTCCAGAGCACGTTGTCTGAAATAATATAACCACCTTTTCGTACTATATCGAATACTAAATCGTAGTATTTCTGATAACTCATTTTATCGGCATCAATAAAAACGATGTCGAATTCTTCGTTCAACGTCGGAATGATTTCGGCGGCATCTCCAATTCTGTAATCAATTTTATCTGCATAGTCCGACGTATCAAAAAAGTGTCGTGTGAAGCTTTCTAATTCTTCATTGACATCTATCGTGATGATTTTTCCACCTTCAACCAGCCCTTCAGCCAAGCATAAAGCCGAATAACCTGTATAAGTACCGATTTCCAGAATATTTTTAGCCTGCATCATCTGCGAGAACATCGCCAATACTCTTCCTTGTAAATGTCCCGAAAGCATTCTTGCTTGTAAAATTTTAGCATGGGTTTCTCTGTTTAGTTTGGCCAATAATTCACTTTCTGGCGAAGTATGTTTTTCGGAGTAATCGTTTATGTTTTGGGGTAAAAAATCCATTTTATTAATTTGAATTGTTAATGACTATTTTGCAATCGTTTTCTGGTAAATACTAATCAATTGTTTGGCGATATTTTCGGATGAAAACTTTTCTATGTGTTGCTGTCCATCAATAATCATTTGTTTTTGTAAGGATTTATTCGATAAAACTTGCAAAATTTTACTTGATAAATCGTTCAAATCATTTGGGTCTGCATACAAAGCACCCCGCCCGCCTGCTTCTTCTAAGCAGGAACCTGTGGCAGCAATGACGGGAATTCCAGCGTGTAAAGCCTCAACAATCGGAATGCCGAAGCCCTCGAAAAGTGAAGGATAAACGAATAGAGAACTTGCTTGATACAAAGCAGGTAAATCTTCAAAAGGTACTTTATTGAAGATTTTGACATTAGAAAGCGAGTGTTCTTGAAGATAACTTTCGATTTGTTTTTGATAGGCTGATTTTCCACCAACAAGTATCAATTCATAATCTGATAAATGTAATTTATGAAAAGCCTTTATCAGCATGAGTTGATTTTTCCGTTCAGCAATGGTTGCCACACAAAGTAAGTATTTTTTGTGAATGTCATACTTTTCCTTGGTGGCTTCTAGCTGTTCTTCTTCAAGTTTTACCTTAAAAATATCATCTGAATCTTGGTAAACTACTTCAATTTTTTCAGGATTTATTTGATAATAATCGATAATGTCCCTTTTGGTTTGCTCGCTAATGGCTACAATTACATCAGCGTGCTGACAGGCTTTTTTGAATTTAAGTTGATAAATGAATCGGTCGAAGGGAGGATATAAATTTGGATAACGTTCAAAAATCAAATCATGAATGGTAACGATTGATTTGATTTTTTTTCTTTTCAAGCCAATGGGTAATTCGTTACTTAGGCCATGAAAAAGCTGAATCGAATCTCTTTTTAAATCTCTACTAATTAAAAAACTGCGCCAGAATGATTTTAATTTCTTAGATTTTGGCAGTTTAATCTCTAGGTTTTGAGGCTCATCTAGCCTGTATTTTGTTGTGAAAGCAGGATTTCCAATTTTTGGGGTATAGGCAAAATAATTGTTTTCGGGGGCGTATTTTATCAATGCATCCATGATAAACCGACTGTAATTTCCTAAGCCTGTATGGTTATTAAAAGCTCGTTTGGCATCAAAACCGATTTTCATTTGATAAATGGGGAATAAAAAATGTGTAAGTGAAATGATTCTTTAAAATATTTTAGAAGAATTCTGCACAAAATTACCCCGAATCTGGTTAAATAAAAACGAGTAGGCTGTCTTTCGTCCTCAGAAATATTGATTTGTCACCCTACATAAGTGGAGGGAAGCTGATTCGTCTAATTGTTTTTATGGCATACTAGCCTTAAATTAATAACTTTGTATTTATTTAGATTAAATTTTTATAAGGTAATCGGTTCAATCATCAAAGAATTGCTTGCCAATTAATACGCATGTTAGATATACAAGAATATAGATTACCGAATGGAATAAGAGTAGTACATCGCCAAGTAACACATACTGCCATTTCACACATCGGAATCATGTTGGATATGGGTAGTCGTGACGAAAAAGCACATCAACAAGGTTTAGCACACTTTTGGGAACACATGGCTTTTAAGGGTACGAAAAAACGTAGTTCTCTTCAGATTATCAATCGTTTAGAAATTGTTGGGGGCGAGTTAAATGCCTATACAACCAAAGAGAAAATTTGTTTTCACGCTTCGGTTCTCACGCCACATTACGAGCGTGCCCTAGAATTATTGGCAGATATTACTTTTAATTCTAACTTTCCAGACAAACAAGTGGAACGTGAAAGAGGAGTAATTTTAGAAGAAATGGCCATGTATTACGATTCGCCAGAAGATGCCATTCAGGATGATTTTGATGAAATTGTTTTTGCTGATCATCAACTAGGAAAAAATACACTGGGGAATCAGGAAAGCGTTTCTCGGTTTAGCAGACAAGATTTATTAGATTTCATTGCCGAAAATTTAGATACTGAAAGAGTGATTTTTTCGTCTATCGGAAATATTCCTTTCAAAAAAGTAATCCAGTATGTCGAAAAATTTCTGAAAGATATTCCTGCAAAATCTTCCAATCTGGTACGTGTTGCACCCCTAAATTACCAGCCACAAAACATCAGTATTACCAGAAGTATTACCCAAGCGCACGTTGCGATTGGTCGAAATGCTTACGCTTTGGCTGACGATAAGCGTTTACCTTTTTTTATGTTGGTAAATTTGTTAGGCGGTTTTGGGATGAATTCTAGGTTGAATCTGGCCGTACGAGAAAGAAATGGTTTGGTTTATGCCATTGACGCCGGATATACGCCATTTATTGATACTGGATATTGGGGTATTTATTTCGCTACCGAAGTAAAAAGACTCAGTAAGGTAAATGCCCTGATTTTGAAGGAATTGAAAAAGCTAAGAGAAGTATCGCTGACAAGTACACAATTGCTAAATACTAAAGAGCAATTGATGGGGCAAATGGCGATGTCTGAAGAAGGAAACATGAGTTTTATGTTGATGATGGCGAAAAGTTTGTTGGATATTAATCGGATAGATTCATTGGATGAACTTTTCGTGCAAATAAAAGCTGTTTCAGCCACTCAGTTACAAGATTTGGCCAACGAAATGTTTCAAGAACAAGATTTGAGTTATTTGACTTTCCTACCAGAGTAATTTTAATTTGAAAATTTAAACGATTTGAAAATTTGAAAATGAAAGCTTGAGAATAATGAATATCATTTTCAAATTTGTGTATTTTCAAATTTTCAAATTATTTTCACTTGCATTTATACATTCATATTCCCTTTTGCCGACAGGCTTGCCATTATTGCGATTTTCATTTTAGTACTTCACTGAAAGTAAAAGATGAAATGGTGAATGCCATCTGTCAGGAAATCAGGCTTCAAAAAAAATACCTTCAACACCGAAACCTCAGTAGTATTTACTTTGGCGGAGGTACGCCCTCTTTATTAGAAGAGAAGGATTTAGCCCTTATTTTTGAAACCATTCATCAATATTATCAGGTCTTAGCGGATGCTGAAATTACTTTAGAGGCTAATCCAGATGATTTGACTTTGGATAAGTTACGCTCTTTTGTTCGTTTTGGTATCAATCGATTAAGTATTGGTATTCAGTCATTTAACGAAAGTCATTTAAAAAAGATTAACAGAATTCATACTGCTCAGGAAGCTGAAACTTGTGTTAAACGATCACAAGATACAGGTATTGATAATCTTAGTATTGATTTAATTTACGCAATTCCAGCAGAAAGCCATGCCATTTTTGAAAATGATTTAGCCAAAGCAAGTGCCTTACACTTAAATCATATTTCTGCTTATTGCCTGACGATTGAGCCTAAAACTGTTTTTGGGAAATGGTTGAAACAGGGTAAAATAGAAGTCATCAACGATGAGTTTGCCAGCCAACAATTCGAAATATTGGTGAGTCACTTAGCTACGAATGGTTTTGAGCAATATGAAATTTCTAACTTTGCTCGTGATCATCATTATGCCCTTCATAACACCAGTTACTGGAAACAAGAGGAGTACTTGGGCGTAGGGCCTTCGGCACATAGTTATAATCATGTCAGCCGCCAATATAATATTGCCAATAATGCTCAGTATTTAAAAGCGTTGGCGACTAATCAATTGCCCGCAAGCATTGAAATCTTGACGAAAGAAGATAATATCAACGAGTATTTATTAACAGGATTAAGAACCAAATGGGGCTGTGATTTAAAAAAACTTAATCTTTTATTAGAAAATGATTTCCTCAAACTCAATCAAGCTATTTTGGCAAGCCAGTTTTCTGAGGGCTTTTTGCGAATTGAGCAAGATACTTTGCTGATTACAGAAAAGGGGAAATTATTTGTTGATAGAATTGCCTCAGATTTATTTTTATAGTGACAAAATCTACAAATGAATCCTAAAAGCGTTTTTCTTTTTTACGGATTCTTTGTTTTTTTGCATTTCTGTCAATCCTTATCCGTTTATTGTTATCTGTTAATGGTCAAGGAAAAGGAATGAAAAACATATTAGGTCAATATAAGTAACCTAATTTCTTAACTATTTTGGGAACTATTCTATTCTAGAAAGGATTGCATTTTACCGATAACCATTTTATACATGGCTAAAAATACATTCAGAACTCCTCCGCAAGAAGAGAAAAATAACAATAATGAAAATGCACTTCAATCTATTTTGAAGAAGGGAAAAGGTGTTTCTAGTAAAAGGCATCCTTTGGTTCAGCTTGTTATTTCTTATTGTTTGAAGTTCTTGATTTACTTTTTCGGTATTTCATTAGTGGGGGTTTTGGTTTTGAAATTTGTTCCAATTTGGGTCACACCAACGATGATTGACCGAAAGGTAACTGCAATTGTACATGGGAGAGATGCTGAAATTCATTCAGATTGGGAACCTTACGAAAACATTTCAAAAGAAGTCGCTTTGGCAGTTGTTGCTTCTGAAGATCAATTATTTCCTCAGCATTTAGGTTTTGATTTTAATGCCATGTGGGGAGCTTTTCGCCATAATTTGAAAGGGAAAAAGATAAAAGGTGCCAGTACTATTTCTCAGCAAGTAGCCAAAAATGTATTTCTATGGCAAGGACGAAGCTATGTAAGAAAGGTATTAGAAGTATATTTTACTTTTTTGATCGAACTTATTTGGGGTAAAGAAAGAATCTTAGAAGTGTATTTAAATGTTGCCGAAATGGGAAAAATGACCTTCGGGGTCGAGGCAGCCTCCTTACGTTATTACGGGCACAGCGCCAAAGGAATCAGCAAAGCAGAAGCTGCTAGGATAGCGGCAGTTTTACCAAGCCCTAATAGATTCTCGATTTCCAATCCTTCAAAATATGTACAAAAAAGAACCAATTTTATCATGCGACAAATGAGAGGCTTAGGAGGAAAAGCCTACATCGCTGATTTGTAAGTTACCAGTTAAGAATTTTGACTTAGTGATTTTACGATGCTTTGATGGAATAAAAAGGCGACACAAAATCATTATATAGAACTGATTCTTAGAAAATATTACTTTGCATAATTCACTAAACCTAATCATACTGAATCAAATTATATTGATCTACTAATTTCATGATTCTATCTGCATAATATTTACCGCCTTTGTGGGAATATCCTTTTTCGCCAATTGAGTAAACAAAAGAATAAGCCGCAGAATATTTATCGACACCCTCGGCAATTTGTCCTTGATAAAATCTCGCAATACTACTGTAGTCACGTTTCCACAAACCAGTTTTGTGTAAAAAGATTTCTTCGACTAAAAAAGCCAAACAATCATAGCGGGAATTAAAACGCTTATACCAGTTATCAGGTCTGTTAGCTTCATCATAAATATATTGTCCATCAGCCGTAATCTCGATAATGGCCACTTTCCCTTCATGTTCATCAGGCTGACCTTTTAATTGATAAGCATTGTAAATATTGCCTTTCCATTGTTTGATACCCAAGAAATTATTGGCATAAACAGCATTTCGGCTGTAACCATAACCACTTTCTAAAGCTGCCATCGCAATGACAATACTAGCGGGGATTTGATATTTTCTGGATAAGTACTGAGCATCAGCACTTATTTCAGCAATGAAGTTGCGGGCTTCCTGCGCAGTTGGGTGACCAATTGCTGTGGCATAAATATTTCGATTTTTACCAAAAGGGTCTTCATTAGGCGTAGGAGGGAAGCGTAGCAAACTGCTGGGCGCTAAATAATTTAGCGCATCATTGGGTGAGTTTTCTTTGAATGAAGCCGTGATGGTATTGTCTTTTTCAGCGTTTTTGCGCTCATTGGCAATTACATCATGCTGGAAAATTTTTCCAGTAATCACAATTTCGCCATAGGATACATTTACAGTATCATTTTCGGCTGAAATACCTACAAATTTTAATTGTTTGACACCAGAATAACTAAACAAAAACGGAAAAGTCGCTTTATTGGCAGTTACGTAGGCGGTACCTAAACTTTTGTTGTCAGAATAGACTTTTACTCTTTGCACATAATCCCCAACATGAAAGAGGAATTTTACTTCATCACCTACTTGTGCTTTCGCAACATATTCGACATAGAAGGTAAAATTTTTAATTTTTTGTGATGAAAATGCAAAAAAAATGAAACCCAGTAATAAGACACTTATTACTTGGTTACGTAATCTGGTTTTTACCATTAGTAATGATTTGTTAGATTTTGGATTTTAACTCAGCGGCGGATAAGATGAAACCTCTTGTTAATCTTAACAAAAAAGAGAGTGCTTAACAGTTTGACGTGTCAAGCACTCTGCAATATAAATGAATTTTTACAATAATTACTTAGTAGCGATATAAAAAAAATCAAAACATTCTTCGGCATCATCTGAAAGGAAGTAGTCTTGGTAAGTAATTCCAGTGACTAATTTATTATCTGAACGTTGAATAATGTCTCTGCTCATTCTGTTGGCGATGTCATAAGGAATCTGAAGCATCCATCTTGGCAAGCGATATTGTAAGTTGAAAATATCAAAACGAGTGATTTTTTGTACAGAGCGTTTGTTTTCTTCGTAGTAATTCATCACTTTTTCATTGCCATGTACTCCTTGAGTTTTGATGCTTGAAAAATGCTTTAAGATAAGATTTTTTAACTCAGATGAAAGGTATTCTCTTACGTGCCAAGGGTTTCTTGAAAGCGAATATTTTTTATTGACCGTAGTTAAAATTAGTTTTCCTCCTGGTTTTAGTACCCTATGTGCTTCTTTGATAAATTCATTATCGTCTTCGATGTGCTCTATCACTTGGAAAGTAACGATGTAGTCAAAAGTATTGTCTGCCAAACCTTTAAGGGGCGGTAAAAACATATCGATAAATTTGAATGCAGGATATTGCGCACTTAGTTGATTCATTAAAGGCTCATTTTTATCGACACCCGTATAATTTGTTACTGAAGGTGCCAAAACGGCTACTCCACGGCCAGTACCACAGCCAATTTCAAGCAAGTTTCCAGATACGATTTTAGCAGCTTCAATATATGGGAATAATAATCTTTGATGAACAGGATTATCAGAAATGATTTCGGAGGAGGCAATCTCAGTTGTTTTGTACATGACGTCGAGTAAAAAAGGAAATAATTTTTAATTTTACCCCAAATTTAGGTCATTTGCTTGACATGAGGAAAATACTTATTAAATTGAATTCGTTATCAAGGCATATTATCTAGTCGAATGGTAAATATTAAACAGATTTATCATGGTTAATTTTCTAATATTAACGCTCGAAGCTTGAGGCTTACAGCTATTCTTTCAACTGATGAAAAAATTATTGCTATTCGTTCCCATCATTTTGTTTTTGGCCAGTTGTAGTCCAACCGCTCCCAAAAAAGCCAAAGAACAAGGCGAAAGTAAAGTACTTTTACAGCGATTTATAAGTAAAAGTAGGTTCCTCGACAATGGCTCTTCTGTTAGAATTTTTTTAAGTATTGATATTGATAGAACTTTTACTTTGGCAGAAGCTAGTAAAGATTTTGTGATTTCATATAATTTATATGCTGATTACAATGCCAAACAAAATAGTTTGGGCGCTGGCAACGTGCTCATCAACGC
>JACCDS011934875.1_pt1 | contig 19472 bp, 14 predicted proteins | sample 7446441 | NCBI WGS metagenome assembly JACCDS01 (sample SAMN15323445, study PRJNA562643) | freshwater metagenome | isolation source: river surface water | place: USA:Blue River Watershed | collected 2017-08-17
AGCGCCACCCGCAATGGTCGGCCGGACACTGATCTGGTCTGTGTGTCGGGCAGTGTGTCGGGTAGTGCGGCTGATGTTGCGGCTGATGTTGCGGCGGGTATTGCAGCCGGTATTGCAGCCGGGATTGCGGCTAGTTGTTCTGCCGCTAATGCACCCGGTAGCGCGTCTTGCGCCGTATCGGCCCACTGGCCGAGCGAGCACAGCAATAACGGCAGTTGCGCGCACTGCAAGGCGGCGATAAACTGGCTGCGGCTCCCCCCTCGGCGCATCACATTACCCCAATGGAACAACGCCAAGCCCAGCAAGCGCTCCGGTTCTGCTGGCTGTTGCGCCAGCCCAGCCTGCACTGCTTCGGCCAAATAATCCGGATCGGCACACAAATCAGCTAGACAGGTGGCACGCAAAAAGCGGCCGACCGGATCCGCTGGCACCTCATCCTGAATCCGCAATATTACTTGCTGCCGTACCTGTTCATTCGGTTCATGCGCCCAATAGCGGGTTAGTGCATGCCAGTAGGGGCTGTGGTTTGGGTGGCGCAGCACTTGCTCGCAGGCGTCGTCGAGCAAGGGAGGCAGGGAAGGGAGGGCAGAATTCATGCAAAAGGTAGTAAAAGCCGAAACGGGTAAGCCGCTATCGTACCTGAAACCGCTGCCTCACGCCAAGGGCAGGATCAGGCTGACTTGCAAGCCACCGCTGGTGCGATTGGTCAGCATGATGTGGCCACCGTGCGCTTCGATGATTTCGCGCGCCAGTGCCAGCCCCAGCCCGGTGCCGCTGCGTTTGGTGGAATAAAACGGCACCAGCGCATTGGCCATCACGGTTTCGCTCATGCCGCTGCCTGCATCTTGCACATCGATCCGGAATGCATCCGGTGCACGCCTGACCGACAGCCACACCTGTTCTGGCCCACTGCCCGCCTCATGCGCATTTTTCAGCAAATTCAACAGGGCTTGCTCCAGTTGCGCCCGGTCAAAACAGCCCGGCTCATCCGGTAGTTGGCCCTGTAGCACAAACCCGCCCTGGGCTTGCAAATGCGCGACAAAGGCTGGCCATGGCGTCAGTTCCAGATGGGGCGCAGGCAGCTTGGCAAAGCGGGCATAGCCATGGATAAAACTTTCCAAATGTCGGGTTCGCTCTTCGATGGTGGCCAGAATTTGCGGCAGTCGTTCATACTGGCCGCGCCGCACCAGTTCCGCACCGGAATGGGCCAGTGAGGCGACCGGCGCGAGCGAGTTATTCAGTTCATGGCTAATTACCCGGATCACTTTTTTCCAGGTCTGCACTTCCTGCCGTCGCAATTCCAGCGTCAGGTGGCGCAACATCAGCAATTCATGATTGCGTCCGTTCAAACTGAAATTGCGACGCGACAGGTGGTAAATTTGTTCGGCTTCGGTCTGGCTCGGGTCCGCCTCGCCCGCTGCCGGTGGCACGCCAAACAAGCCATCCCCGCCACGCACCAGCGCCTCGCCCAAGGTCGGAGCCACTTGCTGCAAAATTTGCGCCAGCGTGTGGCCTTCCAGCTTGTGGCCCTGATTTAACAATTGCCGGGCGGCCTGATTGGCAAACACCACCGGCCCGGCTTCAGCCACCAGCAACATCGCCACCGGGGTATTGTGCAACATGGTATCGAGCAACAATTCGCGCTGAATCAAATCGAGCCGCTGGCTGCGCAAGACGGCACCCAGTGCATTGTGCGCCGCCACCAGTTGTCCCAGTTCATCGGCCTGTGGCCAATGCAGGCTGGCCGAATAATCGCCATCCTGAAAACTGATGACGGTGCCCGATAGTGCGCGAAACAGCGCTCGCACTGGCCGCAACCAGCCGCGCAGCACTAGCCATGCTATTGGCAGCAGGGCCAGCCAGACCAGCAGAGCCAACAGCCAACCGCCATTCGGCCACAAAGCTTGTGTCAGCAACAACAGCGCCAGTGCCAGTGCCAGCAAACCGGCCAACAGCAGCGCCGCGCGTGCCAACAGGCCCGGTTTCATCCGTCCCTGCCAATGCCAAGTCGATCCATACGCCGGTACAGCGCCTGCCGTGACAAACCAAGTTCGCTCGCCGCTTGGGCGATCACGCCATTGGCGCGGGCCAGTGCCTGCACAATGCAGTCCCGATCCAGTTCCAGTTCCGGCGCAGCGACTACCGTGGCGGCGGGCAAGCCCAAATCGGCCACTTGAATCGTATCGCTGGCGGCCAGCAGTTTGGCGCGCTGCATCACGTTTTTCAGTTCCCGCACATTGCCCGGCCAGCCATGCGCCAGCAGTGCGGCTTGGGCGGTGGCAGAAAAGCGGTGACTGTCACCGATAAAATGTTCGGCCAGCGGCAAAATATCGGCAGGTCGTTCGGCCAAGGGCGGTAAATTGATTTCGATCACGTTCAGCCGGTAATACAGGTCTTCCCGGAAGCTGCCCTGCCGGATCATGGCCGGTAAATCGGCATTGGTGGCGCTGATCACGCGCACCTTTACCTGCCGTTCGCGGTTCGAACCGATCCGTTCAAAACGCCCGGTTTCCAGCACCCGCAACAGCTTCATTTGTCCGGCCAGCGGCAAATTGCCGATTTCATCCAAAAACAGCGTGCCGCCATCGGCTGCGGCAAATTTGCCATCGCGCGCCCGGGTCGCGCCGGTGTAGGCACCGGCTTCGGCCCCAAACAATTCGGCTTCGATTAATTCAGATGGCAGTGCGCCGCAATTGACCACCACAAACGGCCCGCTTTTGACCGTGGAATTGGCTTGAATAATCTCGGCGATTTTTTCCTTGCCGCTGCCATTCGGGCCAGTAATTAACACCGATACATCGGCCCGTGCCACTTGGCAGGCCATGCCCAGCACCCGTTCGGTGGCCGGGTCTTGCCAAACCAGTTGCCGCAGATCATATTTCTGTTCCAGCGCCCGTTTTTGCTGGCGTTCACGTTTTACGCGGGAATGCAGGGCACGGTTGGCTTGTCCGAGTTCGAGCAGGTTTTGCACGATGGCCACCAGCCGCTGGTCGTCCCACGGCTTGGCCAGATAATCGGCGGCCCCGGCCTTGATCAAATCCACTGCGGCATCGAGATGGGTCCAGGCGGTGAGTAAAATCACCGGCATGTCCGGGTGCTGTTTGCGAATCGCACCAAACAGGGCCACGCCTTCAGCCCCGGAGGTGGTGTCTTCGGTGAAATTCATGTCGGAAATCACCAAATCGACCGGTTCGCTGGCCAGCAGCGCCAGCCCGGCTGCGGGCGAGGTGGCCGAGAGGGTGGCGATATCGTGTAGCGATAGCAATATATCGAGTGCCATCGCTACCGAGGGATTGTCGTCAATAATGAGTACGGTAGGCATCGCGTAAGGATAGCATCAAACGACGCCAGTTGGCGGGTGCGGCTGTATCGGCTGCTGTATCCGCTTCTGTATCCGCCTCTGTATTGTTAGGCGTACCCCACTTGACAGCGCGGCCAATTGCCGTAACATGGCCGCTTTGCCACTGTCCTGATTTGGAGCCACCATGAGCCGCCTCGCCAACATTTCCCAGCGCTTTGCCAATACCACCACCCGCGCCCAGACAGTAGGGCAACGGTTTGAGAATGTGTGTGCCCGGTTTAACGCAAATGGCGGCGCTGGACTGGGTGATGCCGATTTATTGTTTTTGGAAAATTGTCTGGCTGCGATTGAAACCCAGCTTGGCGCGCTGGAAAATAGCGCGACGCAACTGGAACTGCGGGCCAACGCGCTGGGCTGCTAGTTGGCCAGCCGATATGTTGGCCGATCAGGCAGTTTCGCCACCCAAGGCAGCCACCAAATCGAGCAACAGCTTGTGCAATTCGCCGGTCATCAAGGCAAAATCGGTTTCAAAGCGTTCTTCGTCATTGGCAGTCGACGCATCCGATTCTTTCAGTACATCGAGTGGCTTGATGCTTTTCACTGCCAAGGCTTCGCTTAACACAAACGAAATCCGGTCAGCCCAGGTCAAGGCCAGTCGCGTACATTGTTTGCCTGCGGCAATGTGACGCCGGACATCGTCCGGTTCCAGCGTGTGCTTCACGTAGCGCACCGCCGCCTTGCTCTCGCCAGTGGCGCGCAGTTCGGTATCTTGATCAATCGTGAAATTGGCCGGAGCTTCGTCATTGGACAGCCAAGCCGTCATTTCCGTCACCGGTGAATGCACGACTGACAAGCCCGAAACCGGTAATTTATCGATGCCTTTCAGCAACAGTTTGATGATTTCATCGGCCTTGCCAGGTGCTGAGGCATCGATCACCAGCCAGCCGTTGACCGGATCGATCCAGACCCGGGTATTGCTCTGGATGGCAAACGCGCGCGGTAGCAGTTCGTCGTAAACATCTTCCTTCAGTTCGCGCATTTGCTTTTTGCCGGGTTTGAAGCCTTGCTGCTCTTCCAGCTCCAGCGCGCGCGCTTTGGCCACCTGATTAACTACCGAGGTGGGCAATAATTTCTTTTCAGTACACAGTTGTACCAGCATTTGTTTGTTGCTGGCATACACCAAGCCGCCATTCGGGCGCGGCGGTACCCAGCCTTGGGTTTGTACGTCGGCACTGCTACAGGCCACAAACGCTTGCGGTGCCAGCAGGGTTTCCAGTTGTTCGGCGGTCATGGCCCACGGCGCGGCCAAACGGTAAATTTGCAGGTTCTTGAACCACATGGTTGATCTCGATTCGGGCGTGAAAAGAGCGTCATTTTACACTGGCAAGGCCTCAAACAAGGGCAATTGTGCCGGGTTTTCTGTCTCAGCCAGGCGCACCCCGATGCCGAGCAGCCGCACACCAAGCGGGCGCGCGCCACTCGGGCGGCTGGTTTGGCCGTGGCCAGCCGTGCCTTGCTGGCCGCGCAGGAAGCCGGTGGTCAGCAACTGTTGTACTTCTTCCACGTGTACTTGCCGCGTCACTGCCTCCACCGTGGTACGGCGAAAATCGGCAAAGCGCAGTTTGACATAGACTTTTTGCACCGCCGGTGCCGCTTGCGCCCGGGCAATCCGCGCTTCAAGGCTGGCCAGCAGTTCAGGAATATGCGCCAGACACGCCGTCAGATCCGGCAGATCCGGGGTATAGGTTTCTTCGACACTGATTGATTTGCGTTCTTGATTGGCATCGACCACCCGATGATCAATGCCGCGCGCCAAATGGTATAAATTATTGCCAAATTTGCCAAATTGATTCAATAGTTCGGGCAGTGACCAGCTACGCAGGTCAGCACAGCTTTGAATACCCAGTTGCGCCAGCTTGGCGGCGGTGACTTTGCCGACCCCAAACAGCTTGCTAACCGGCAATTCGGCAACAAAGGCATCGATATCGCGCGGGTGGATCACAAACAGGCCGTCGGGTTTGCGCCAATCGCTGGCAATTTTGGCCAGAAATTTATTCGGTGCCACCCCGGCTGAAGCCGTGATGCCAACCGTGGCCGCAATCCTGGCCCGGATTTCCTGTGCGATCAGGGTGGCACTGCCACGGCAATTCGGGCTGTGGCTAACATCGAGATACGCTTCGTCGAGTGATAGCGGTTCGACCAGATCGGTGTAATCGTGATAAATCGCCAAAATCTGGCGCGAAGCGGCCCGGTATTTTTCCATCGCTGGTGGCAGCAAAACCAAGTCCGGGCAGCGTTGTAGCGCTTGCGAAGTGGCCATGGCAGAATGAATGCCAAAGCGGCGCGCCACATAATTACAAGTGGCAATCACCCCGCGCTGCTCGGCCCGCCCGCCAATTGCCAGCGGCTTGTCGCGCAGGGCGGGATTGTCGCGCATTTCCACTGCGGCATAAAAACAATCGCAGTCGCAATGGATGATTTTGCGGATTTCCGGAGTCATTTTACGTCCTGATGTTTCACAGCCAATTTTCGCAGCTAGGGTGCGCAGCCAATGTGCGCAGGTATTGTAGCGAAGAATTCAGTCAAATCCGAACGGCTGTTCATTTAAACAGCTAAATTTTCTGTTTTTGACCGATATTTTCCCAACCAACTGAATTTGTTAGAATGGTTCCCCACATTCAAACCACCATCGGAGTCCCTGTGTTTAATCTGTCTGGTTTTAATCTGTCCGGGTGTTTTTATCCATCCCGTTTTCGTCCATCCGGTTTGCGTCCATCCCATTGGCTGGTCGGATGCATAATGAGTTTTGCTGCCGCCTCCGGCCACGCGGCCCCGGCTACAGCAGTAACGACCGCAGCAACTACCGCGCCAACGACCGCGCCAACTACCGCACCAGCCACTCCACCGACCACCTCGCCAGCAACCGCGTCCCCAGCTAGCCCGGCCACGGCACCAGTGGCCAAAAAAGTACCATGGAAAGCCACGTACTTTGGCACCGATCTAAACGATGATTATCACTGGCTACAAGAAAAGCAAAAGCCAGAGGTAATTAATTACCTGAATGCCGAGAATGCGTTTACCGACGCCATGACCGCACATTTGACGCCACTCAAGGACAAGCTGTATCAGGAGATGAAAGGCAGGATCAAGGAAACCGATTTGTCGCTGCCAGTGCGGCGCGGCCCCTACTATTATTACAACCGGGTTGAGGCGGGCAAGCAATACCCGATTTATTGTCGGCGCAAGGCCAAACCGGATTTAAGCGATGACCCGAAGGCGCGCGAAGAGATTTTGCTGGATGAAAATGTTTTGGCCAAGGGCAAAAAGTATTTTGATATCGGTAGTTTTGAAGTCAGCCCGGATCACCAGTGGTTGGCTTACTCGGTCGATGAAACCGGGTTCCGGCAATATCAATTGCAAATTAAAAACCTGAAAACCGGCAAGTTGCTCAAAGATACGCTACCCCGGATCACGTCGCTCGAATGGGCTGGTGATAATCAAACCCTGTTTTTGATTCAGGAAGACGCTCAAACCAAGCGCTCTGACCGGCTGCTGCGGCTGGTGCCGGGCAAGCCCGCCAGCCCGGTGTACCACGAAGCCGATGTCGAATTTTCGCTGCATCTGGACAAAACCCGCGATCAAAAATATATCGAACTGATTGCCGCCAGCACCCATACCACCGAAATCAAATGGTTGGCCAGTGACTCGCCGCATGGCGTGTTTCGCCCGATGCTCGGCCGCATCCGGGATCATCGTTATGAATTGGAGCACCGGGCCGGGCAGGTCTATATCTTGACCAACCGTGCCGCCAAAAACTTCCAGTTGGTGCGTACCGCGCGCGACGCACTCGATCCGAGTAATTGGGAAACCCTGGTAGCACATGATCCGAAGGTGCTGTTGGAACAGATCACCATGTTCAAGGATTTTATTGTGCTGACCGAGAAAGCGAACGCCCAGAAGCGGCACCGGATTCATGATTTTGCCAAACAGGACTGGAAAGCCATCAGCTTTGACGAAACCGCGTATGTGACCCGGGTTGGCGAGAATCCGGAATTTGACAGCCGCCGTTTGCGGCTGCAATTCGAATCCCCGGTGACGCCACGTACCGTGCTGGAACTGGACATGGCCGATGGCAGCCGCCGCACCCTGAAGCAACAGGAAGTGCTGGGCGGCTATGATCCAACCCAATATGAAACCCGCCGCCTGTGGGCCGGTGCCCGCGATGGTGTGCAAATACCGCTGTGGGCGGTGTACAAAAAAGGCGTGAAATTCGATGGCTCGGCCCCGTTGTTGCTGTATGCCTATGGTTCGTATGGGGTATCGACCGAACCGGGGTTTTCGTCGCAGCGCATCAGTTTGCTGGACCGTGGGGTTATCTATGTGAATGCACAAGTTCGCGGTGGCAATGAAATGGGGGAAACCTGGCATGATGATGGCATGCTGATGAAGAAGAAAAACACCTTTTTCGATTTCATCGACAGTGCGCAATTTTTGATCGATCAAAAATGGACCCGCTCCGAGCGCTTGATTATCGAAGGTGGCAGCGCGGGTGGCCTGCTGATGGGCGCGGTGGTGAACCTGCGGCCCGACCTGTTCCACGCCGTGCATGCCGCCGTGCCATTTGTCGATGTGATGAATACCATGCTTAACCCGGATTTGCCGCTCACCACCTCGGAGTACTCGGAGTGGGGCAATCCGAATCAAAAGGAAGCGTACGACTACATGCTGTCGTATTCGCCGTATGACAACATTGAACGCAAAGCCTACCCGGCAATGCTGGTCACCACCGGCCTGAACGACAGCCAGGTCATGTATTGGGAATCGGCCAAATACGTGGCCAAGCTGCGCGCGCACAAGACCGACAGCAACCCATTGCTGCTCAAGATTAATATGGGGGCTGGGCATGGCGGGGCATCCGGGCGCTACGATGCGCTGGCAGAAAAGGCGTTTCAGTATGGCTGGATGCTGGGGCAGTGGGGCATCAAACCATAGTGAGGGATGAGGCAGGGAAGGGCGGAACACTGCCCTTTTCAAAAATATTTTAAGAATTTTGCTTGGATCACTGGACAAGCGTGAAAACATCTCATATAATTTCATTTCTTCGGGTGCGGTGACAAGCACCGAATGTTTCTGAGTGGCAGATTGGGTGCTTAGCTCAGTTGGTAGAGCAGCGCCCTTACAAGGCGCGGGTCGGGAGTTCGAGCCTCTCAGCACCCACCAAATCAGAAACAGCGAAGCAGGTTTTGGAGCGGTAGTTCAGTTGGTTAGAATACCGGCCTGTCACGCCGGGGGTCGCGGGTTCGAGCCCCGTCCGCTCCGCCAAATAAAAAGCCCCACAATTTCGGTTGTGGGGCTTTTTTCTTTTTGCATTTCTTTTTGCATTTCTTTTTTTTCGATTTTCACGCCAATTAGTCGGGCAGCGCTAATTCAAGGCACGATGCCGCTGGCGGGGCAAAAAAAAGCGCGCCTTAAATGGGCGCGCTTTTTTACACCATATTGACGTCTTACTTGCCCGTCACACCCTTATTCGGCCAACTCTTGTTGGCTTGTTCCAGTTGTTCCGGCGTCAGCCGCTTGGCGGCAGCATCGCGGTTTTCTATTGCGGTGGCATTGCCACTGGTAGCGGCCAGTGCAAACCAGCGATAGGCTTGAACCATGTCAACCGGCACGCTCTGCCCTTCGGCGTATAGCACGCCAAGGCCATTTTGCGCAGCGGCATTGCCTTGCGCGGCCGCTTTGTTATACCAGTTGGCCGCTTTGGCAAAATCGCGTTCGGTGCCTTGCCCTTGAGCATACATCAGACCGAGATGGTATTGCGCCCATGGTTCGCCCTGTTCGGCGGCCTTGCCATACCACTCCAGTGCTGTGGCATAGTTTTGCTCCACGCCCTGGCCAATCCGGTACACCACGCCCATATTGTATTGGGCTCTGGCCTCGCCCTGCTCAGCCGCCCTGCGATACCATTCGACTGCCTTGGCGTGATCTTGTGCCACCCCTTCGCCCCGGCTATACATGCTGCCCAGATCGATCTGGGCCACCGCGTCGCCCTGCAGGGCAGATTTGGCCAGCCAAGCCACGGCCTGCGTCGCATCCTGTTTTACGCCTTTTCCGGTGCCATACAAAATGCCAAGCCGGTACTGGGCGCTGGCCATGCCCTGTTGCGCCGCTTTTTCATACCAGTCAAACGCCTGTGTTTCATCGCGCTTGCCGTCTGGGCCGTTTTCGAGCAGCCAGCCCAATTGGTACTGGGCATTTTTATCGCCCTGCAAGGCTGCCTTGCGATACCAGAACAGGGCTTGCGCCGGGTCGCTCTTGCCGCCCTGACCCTTGGCATACATGAACGCCAAATGCAATTGCGCGCGCAAATTGCCTTTTTTGGCCAGCTTGGCAAATTCTGCCTGCGCTTTGCGGTATTGCCCGTTGTTGTAGGAAGTAATCGCTTCCGACAAGCCCGCCTTGGCTTGCCCCTGCGTCGCTAAAACCATCAACAGTGCCGCCGCACCCATTTGCCATTGTTTCATTTGCCACCTGTTCCTGGTACGTTGCGGTGCCGGGCACCGCAGGAGGTTTAAGACATGTGTTGTCCGCCGTTAATCGCGATATTGGCACCGGTCAAAAACGCAGCTTCTTCGGAGGCCAAATACGCCACCAGACCAGCCACTTCTTCCGGTTTGCCCAGCCGCGACATCGGGATTTGCGGGATGATTTTGCTGTCGAGCACTTCTTGCGGAATCGCCATCACCATTTTGGTGCCGATATAACCGGGCGAGATGGTATTGACGGTTACGCCCTTGCGCGCCACTTCCAGTGCCAATGCCTTGGTAAAGCCGTGCATGCCGGCTTTGGCCGCTGAATAATTGGTTTGGCCAAATGCACCCTTTTGCCCATTGACTGACGAGATATTGATGATCCGGCCCCAATTACGCTCTACCATACCGTCGCACACTGGCTTGGTCATGTTGAACACCGAATCAAGATTGGTGCTCATCACCGCATCCCAATTGGTTTTATCCATTTTCTTGAAGGTCATGTCGCGCGTAATCCCGGCATTATTGACCAGCACATCAACCGGGCCGATTTCTTTTGCAATGGCGGCGATACATTGCTGGGCCGAATCATAATCGGCCACGTCGCACGGATAGGCGTGAAATTCATAACCGAGCTTTTTCATTGAGTCGAGCCATTCCGCAGCCTTGGTATTGCCCGGCGAGTAAGTGGTCACCACGGTATAGCCGAGCGCGGCCATTTTAATACAAATGGCTTCGCCCAGCCCGCCCATGCCACCGGTAATTAATGCATTTTTAGACATATTTTAGTTCCTTGGGTAAAATATTAGAATTATTGCCTGGTCATCCAGGGTGTTGCCAGATTGCCGTGCAACCAGGCGAACCCGGTTGCACAAGTTGAGGATTGATGCTGGTTTGCTGGTGAAGCCACATAGTCGCCGGGACTTTAGCTGACCTAGTCACGTTCCACTGCCAGTGCCACGCCCATGCCGCCACCAATGCACAGGCTGGCCAGAGCGCGTTTGGCATCGCGCCGCACCATCTCATGTAGCAGCGTGACCAAAATTCGGCAGCCGGAAGCGCCGATTGGGTGGCCAATCGCAATAGCTCCGCCATTGACATTGATTTTGCTGGTATCCCAGCCCATTTCCTTGTTGACCGCCAGTGCCTGAGCCGCAAACGCTTCGTTAATTTCCATCAAATCCAGATCGGCGTGAGTCCAGCCTGCCTTCGCCAAACACAGTTGCGAAGCCGACACCGGCCCCAAGCCCATCAGGGCCGGATCAAGCCCGGACGAGGCATAGGATTTGATGCGGGCCATCGGCTTCAAACCCAGTTCGCGGGCGCGGGTTGCCGACATCAGCATCACGCAGGCCGCACCATCGTTAATGCCGGACGCATTGCCCGCCGTGACGGTGCCAGCCTTGTCAAACGCCGGACGCAGGCCCGACAGCGATTCAGGGGTAGAGCCAGCTTTGATATATTCATCGCTGTCAAACAGGATGCTGCCCTTCTTTTGGGCAATTTCAAACGGCAGGATTTCATCGCGGAATTTACCGGCCTTTTGCGCTGCTTCGGCCTTCAATTGCGAAGCGAGGGCAAATTCATCTTGCTCGGTGCGCGAGATATTGTGTTTTTTGGCGACATTTTCTGCGGTAATGCCCATGTGGTATTGGTTGTACACATCCCACAGACCATCGACAATCATCGAATCGACCAGCTTGGCGTCGCCCATGCGAAAGCCATCGCGTGACTGGTTCAGCACATGCGGTGCCGCACTCATGTTTTCCTGGCCACCGGCGATGATAATATCGGCATCGCCGCATTTGATCGCCTGTGCTGCCAAATGGGTGGCTTTCAGGCCGCTGCCACACACCTTGCCGACGGTAAAGGCCGGAATATGGTTGGGCAAGCCAGCCGCGATCAGGGCTTGCCGCGCCGGATTTTGGCCGCAACCGGCGGTTAGAACCTGGCCCAAAATCACTTCGCTAATCAGTTCCGGGGACAAGTTGGTTTGCGCCAGCAAACCCTTGATAACATGCGCTCCGAGTGTTGCCGCCGGGGTCTTGGCCAGCGTCCCGCCAAACTTGCCAACCGCGGTACGTGCTGCCGCAACGATCACAACTTCATTCATTTGATTTTCTCCACGGTTTTTCAATGAAATGGCCAAACTTCCAATAAGCCTGGCCGGTTACCAATTTACCATCCCCGTACCAAAGGTTGATGACCCGACAAGCTGCGGCAGGCGCGTGGCCAAGGGAGGTGCAAGGGGGACAAGGGACACATGTCATCGAAACCTTGTGCTTGCATGGGATGATTAGCCGAACTTATCAGATTATACACAAGTCGTATAAAAAATAATCACACGGCGGCGATAAAACTCCGCCAAGCTGTAAAATACAGGCGCGCATACAACACCGGTTTTGCCCGGCATGAGCACTAACCGTGCCGTCAATTGCACTTTGCGGGTAAAATCGCGTTTCAAATTTTTTGTCAAGTCTGTTAGACTTGTCGGATCAAAATGCCCCTGCCCGTTCCGTATCTGTTTGGATAACCATGCAAAATAGCCTGTTGCACAAGCCTATTGAAATCAAAATCTCAACCGTAGTGGCGGTATCGGTACTACTGCACGAAGTCGATCATGCCGTTTTGGCAGCCGGTTTGCAGGAAATGACCGGTGGCGCGCCCGATTTTTTTGATCATGAATTTGCTGTCATTGATGTCGCTGCCCTGTCAGCCGAGCAATTGGCCGATTTTGACTGGCCAGCGCTGCTGGCCCAGTTGCGTGCGGTCAGCCTTAATCCGGTCGCAGTGCGGCATGCGCCGGAAAGTTGCCATGCGGTTTTGCTAGATCTCGGTTTGAGTCTGGATGAAGGGCCGCGCGGCCCGACCACCCCGGCAGCCCAGACCACCCAGACTACACCGCCCGCCGCGCCCGAACCGGCCCGGCTGGGGGCGGGCGAACCTGCTGCGGAAACGGCTGCCCCAGCTACCCCTGCGGCTCCAGTCGCATCAGCCGCCCCGGCAGCACCGGCAGCACCGGCAGCACCGATCGAATCGCTCACCCCGGCGCTAGCGACCCTGATCATCGACACCCCGGTGCGGGCCGGACAACGGATTTACGCACGCGGCGGCGATTTGATCATTACCGCCGTCGTCAACAACGGCGCAGAAGTGATTGCCGATGGCAGCATCCATGTCTATGCCCCCTTGCGCGGACGGGCGTTAGCTGGTGCCAGCGGCAACCCGAATGCCCGGATTTTTGCCTTTGTCATGGAACCGGAATTGCTCTCGATTGCTGGTATGTACCGCACCTTTGAAGAGGGCTTCCCGGCCAGTTTGACCAATCAGCCAAGTCAGGCCAAACTGGTCGGCGACCGGCTTGATCTATCCCCGGTGGCGATTGAGGCGACTGGCAACAAGGCTGGCCGCGCCCGGCTGTGAGCAGAACCATCATTGGCTTATTTTAAAAAATTCAGTCTTTTTCAGTAAAGGAATTGTTGTGGCACGAATTATTGTTGTAACTTCCGGCAAGGGTGGGGTTGGCAAAACCACCTCGTCCGCCAGCTTTGCTTCTGGTTTGGCCTTGCGTGGCCACAAAACCGCCGTGATCGACTTTGACGTGGGCCTGCGCAACCTGGATTTGATCATGGGCTGCGAGCGACGTGTGGTGTATGACTTGATCAACGTCATCAACCACGAAGCGAACCTGTCGCAAGCCATGATCCGCGACAAGCATTGCGACAACCTGTATATTTTGCCTGCCTCGCAAACGCGCGACAAAGATGCGCTAAGCGAAGACGGCGTGGAACAGGTACTGGCAGAAATGGTGCGCATGGATTTTGAATTTATCATCTGCGATTCACCGGCCGGGATCGAACATGGCGCACTGATGGCTCTGACCTTTGCCGACGAAGCCCTGATCGTTACCAACCCGGAAGTATCTTCCGTGCGCGATTCGGATCGGATTTTGGGGATTTTACAAGCCAAGTCGCGCCGTGCCCAAAGCGGCGGCGAACCGATCAAGGAACATCTGCTCATTACCCGTTATTCGCCCAAGCGGGTCGAAGCCGGTGAAATGCTGTCTTATACCGACGTGCAGGATTTACTGCGCATCCCACTGCTTGGCATCATTCCCGAGTCGGAATCGGTGTTGCATGCCTCCAATTCCGGCAACCCGGCAATCCACATGAAGGGCACCGACGTTTCGCAAGCCTATGAAGACGTCGTCGCACGCTTCCTTGGCGAACAGGTGCCAATGCGGTTTACCACCTACGAAAAACCGGGCCTGTTGCAGCGCATTTTTGGAGGACGCTAACATGGCACTCTTGTCTTTTCTATTTCCCAGCAAACCCAAAACCGCCAATGCGGCCAAGGAGCGCTTGCAAATCATCATCGCACGTGAACGCAGCGGACGCGATGGCCCTGACTTTTTACAGGCCCTGCACAAGGAATTGATCGCGGTCATCTCCAAATATACCAAAGTCAACCCGGACGATATCAAAATCAATCTGGAACGCCAAGGGGACGTAGAAGTGCTGGACGTCAACGTCGTCCTGCCCGACGCCTGAACCACCCCCAACGTTTGACCCGACCGCACCGCCTGAGCCGCCCCGTCCCCGAGGCCAGGCCCAGGTCAGCACCGCACGCCGGATGCTGGCCATATCCCATTTGTTACAAAAATGTTGCATACTGGTTCAGCTTGCTTGTTGCTATCAACTGATTGCATGCCTACCGTGCATTAAAAAAATAAACAGCGCTATTTTTCGTATACTTGTGATGAATGGTATACAATAATCGCTTCACGTCGACCAAAAGGACAAATCAGTTTTCATAACTGCCAATTCGCCACAGACAGTCCGATTTCCTGAGCTTGCACCAATTACCCAGTGGAAATAAACTGTTTTTGGCGCTACAATCCCGATAGACGCAGGTAAGCCTTGGCGATGACTTCGCGGGTGACTATTTATCTAAATTAACTTATCTGGTTTAATTTGCAATTCTACCTTCTGTGTACCTTTTGATTGACTTGCGCCATGAGAATAGCCGTCCTCGATAGCGATGCCAGTCGGGCCAAATTGGTCTGCGGCACCCTGCGCGCCGCTGGTCACACCTGCCAACCGTTTGCCAATGCCAAGGATTTATTGCAGCAATTGCTGCGTGACAGCTATGACATGCTGATTTTGGACTGGCATGTGCCGGATTTAAGTGCCGTCGAAGTGTTGCGCCAGTCGCGCAACAAACTGCCGACCACCATGCCAGTGTTGTTCATGACCTCCCGCTCGGGTGAAGACGATATCATCGCCGGTATGGAGGCCGGTGCCAACGACTACATGATCAAGCCGATCCGGCGTAGCGAGCTGGTGGCGCGGGTACAAGCGCTGCTGCGCCGCAGTTATCCGAGTGCGCATCAGGTCAGCGAACAACTCCGGTTTGGTCACTATGTGTTTGAAACCCGAACCTCGCGCGTTTTTTTGAACGCCAAAGAAATCAGCGTCACGCAGAAAGAATTCGATCTGGCCCTGCTCCTGTTCCGTAATATTGGCCGACCACTCTCGCGCGCCTTCATCAACGAAGTGGTTTGGGCACGCGAAGTCGATATCGCTACCCGCACCATGGACACCCATGTCTCACGCGTGCGCAACAAGCTTGAACTACGTCCGGTCAACGGCTTGCGGCTCGCTCCCGTGTATAGCTATGGTTACCGGCTGGAGCAGATTGGCGGCGAATAGCCGCAAAAGCTTTAACCCCGTTTTGGCACATGCTCCGTTCCATGCCGCAGATGGTCGCCCGTCGTTCCTGTCGCGGCGTACCGGATGCCCAATCTCCAATATTTGCCAAACCACCGGGAGCACCCCATGTTCGCACGCGCCGTATTCCTGATCTTGTCGTTTTGCGCACTGTACGCTGCGCAAATCGGCCCCGCTGCCCTCGCGCAGAACCGCCACCTGATCGCCCCGACCCTGCCACCCCGCGCCTTGCCCATTACCCTGCCGCCCCTGATCAGCGTACCGGGGGCCGAAACCCCAATCGAATTGCGCCGCCTGCGCTTATCTGGCGACATTTCCGGTGGCCTGGCGCAAACCACCGTGGAAATGGTGTTTTTCAACCCGAACCAGCGCAATCTGGAAGGCAATTTGGCCTTTCCACTGCACGATGGCCAGCAAATTTCTGGCTTTGCACTCGATATCGAAGGCAAGCTGCGTGCCGCCGTACCAGTGGAAAAAGCCCGTGGCCAGCAGATTTTTGAACAGATTGAGCGGGAGCGGGTCGATCCCGGTCTGCTCGAAGCGACTGAAGGCAATAATTTCAAATTGCGCATCTATCCGATTCCGGCCAAAGGCACGCGCACGGTGCAGATTAAATACACCGAAGCCTTGAACCGGCACGGCAACAACTGGGCGTTTCGCCTGCCGCTGGCCTATGGCACACGCTGGCAGGAGGTGGAACTTGATCTGAATGTGCAAGATGGTCAGGCCCGCCCCAGCGTATCGGGCGCGATTATCGATCTCGCCTTTGCCAAGCGCGGCAGTCAATATCAGGCGCATTGGCGCAAGGCAGATTTTTTGGCCAAGGGCGAACTCAATCTCTTGATTCCGGCCGCCCCGGCACCACGGGTGTATACCCAAAAGCGCGGCGATGAAACCTGGTTTTTGGCCGAAGTACCGGTCGATGCCAAACGCTTTACGCGCCGCCCGCCCAAGCGCCTCGGCTTGCTGTGGGACAGCTCCCATTCCGGCGCAAAGCGCAATACCGAAGCTGAAATACAGGAACTGGAGCGTTACTTCAAAGCGCTGGGCAACCTTACCGTGCGCTTGACCCGGTTGGCCGATGGGGCAGAAGAGGGCGGTGAATTTACCATTGTTAATGGCAATTGGGCTAGCCTACGTAACGCGTTGCAAAATACTGTATACGATGGCGCGAGCAACTTGAGCGATTGGCAGCCACAGGCCGGAATTGATGAATATTTGCTCGTTTCCGATGGTTTGCACAACTATGGCAGCGCGCCGTTCCCGACACTTTTGCCCGGTCAGCGCTTAAATGCCCTGCACAGTGCGCTGGAAGCCGACCCGGCCCGGCTGGCCGCATGGGCTGAAAGCAGCGGCGGCAAACTGGTGTCAATCAATCCGCAAAAAAACGGCGAAGCGGCGGCACAGTTGCTCAGCGAGGCGGTGCATCTGGATCAATACGAAGCAATAGGGGCGCGTGACTTGCAAGTGCAGGCGCACGAAGCGCAACATGGCTTGCTGCGTATTGCCGGGAAAATGACCCAACCGAAAGCGACGCTGACCCTGTGGTTATCTGGTGCCGCGCCCGCTGTTGCGGCGAATGGTGCTGCGAATGGTGCCGTAGGTAGTGCGGCAGGTAGTGCGGCAGGTAGTGCATCAGGCAACGCAGGCAAAAGCCGCAAGCTGGTCATCAATTTGGCCGAAGCCACAGGCAGCCATCCGTTTGCCGCCAACCTGTGGGCCACCTGGCGCTTGCGTGCATTACAGGCCAATTTTGAATTGCACCGTGCCGAAATTCGCCGTCTGGGCCAGCAATTTGGCTTGCCGACCCGCGAAACCTCGCTGCTGGTCTTGGAAACCGTGACCGATTATGTGCGCTTCGAGGTGACCCCGCCGCCCGAATTGCTGACCCAATATCAGGCCCTGCAACAAAGCCGCAGCGTAGCACTGGCCAATGAACGCAAAAAGCATGTCGATCATGTGTACCACTTGTTCCAGCAAAAACAGGCGTGGTGGAACAAAAGCTTCCCCAAGGATACATACTCTCCACCCATGCTCAAAGAAATAGCCCAGGCGCTCCGGCGCACCGAAGCCGAGCGTGGCCGTCGGGCACGTTCCGAAGCGCCAGCCGCCGTTGCTGCGGTTACCAGCGTGAACGAAGCACCCGCGGCCCCGCCGCCGGTCGTGGGCATGGCCGCGCCGCGCCCGGCCCCGGCGGCAATGCTGGCGGATCGGGCGCAGGCCGAAGCGCGGGAATCGTCGGTGCGCAAGGCCAAGCGCGCCGGGCTTGAGAGCAGCAGCGATTTGGCCAGTGGTGCGGCAGGTGACACTGCTGCGGCGGCACAGATTGGGATTAGCCTGAAAAAATGGAGCAGCGACGCGCCCTACCTGACCCGGCTGGCCAAGGCTACGCCCCATACCCTGTATGCCCAGTATTTGGATGAAAAGCCAAGCTGGCCCAACAGCAGTGCGTTTTATCTGGATGTGGCCGATATTTTGTTCGAGAAAAACCAACGCAAACTCGGCTTGCGCGTGCTGTCCAATCTGGCCGAACTGGAACTGGAAAATCGCGCCCTGCTGCGGATACTGGCCTACCGCCTGTTGCAGGCCGATGCACCAAAACAAGCGATTTTTGTGCTGGAAAAAGTCGCCCGGCTGGCACCGGAAGAGCCGCAATCGTGGCGCGATCTGGGGCTGGCCTTTGCTGCCGACCAACAATGGCAAGCCGCGCTCGATCATTTGAATCAAGTCATTGAGCGCACCTGGGATGCACGCTTTGCCGAGATCGAAACCATCGTACTGGCCGACATGAATGCCCTGATCGCCAAAGTACAGGCCGAAGCCCAATCCGGTGCAAAGCCCGGGCTAAAGCTCGACACCAGCCGCATCGATCCGCGCCTGCTAAAAAACCTGCCGCTCGATCTGCGGGTCGTCATGACCTGGGATGCCGACAACGCCGACATGGATTTGTGGGTAACCGACCCGAACGGTGAGCGCTGCTACTACAGCCACCCGCTCACCTATCAAGGGGGGCGCATGTCACGCGATTTTACCCGGGGCTATGGCCCGGAAGAATTTTCCCTGAAAAAAGCCAAGCCCGGCAAATACAAAATCGAAGCCAACTACTATGGCAACAGCCAGCAAGTGTTGGCCGGTGCCACCACTTTGCAGGTGAAGCTGGTGACCGGCTTTGGCAGCCCGGCGCAAAAGGAACAAACCCTGACGCTGCGCCTGAAAGATCGGCAGGAAACCGTGTTGGTCGGGGAGTTTGAGGTGAAATAAATCCCATCGAAAAAGGGTTGGAGCGGTGGCGGGGGGGCGAGGCCGGGGCAGAGGACAGCGGGCAGGCATGCCCTCCCGATTTTAGGGCGATGCCAGATGCTGGGCAAAAAATGCCAGCACCTTGGCATTCATCGCGTCGTGAAACGCTGCCCGGTCGAATTCACCCGGGTCATCACATACCCCGGGCGGCTTCAACAGGCCGCATGGCGTCAAAAACGAAAAATGGCCAGCCCCGGGCACCGAATGAAATTCCACTGCCGTCCCCAGCGCTTCCCGCAGCCGCGCCCCATTGCTGGCATACGGCACTTTGTCATCCTGTTCCCCGCGCCAAAGCTGAATCGGGATCCGGACATTGGCCAGTTCCTGTTTGCCGAGGGTAAAGCCCAAGCCCGGTGCTGCCACCACTGCCGCCCGAAGCCGTGGTTCGGCGACAAAGCCGTGGCCTGCCATGGCGGCAGAGGCGTTGAGCAACGGCGATTTGGCGTGACGCAATACATCACAGATAAATTCGGGCGACTGTTTGCAATGCGGCTCAATTTGGCCAAGATTCGGCTTAGCCCCAGCGGCAGCCAAAACCGTCAGGCCACCGGCAGAAAAACCAAACGCCCCGATCCGTTGTGGGTTGATCCGCGCACGTTCCGGCCACAGCGTCAG
>JACCDS012364421.1_pt1 | contig 19456 bp, 16 predicted proteins | sample 7446441 | NCBI WGS metagenome assembly JACCDS01 (sample SAMN15323445, study PRJNA562643) | freshwater metagenome | isolation source: river surface water | place: USA:Blue River Watershed | collected 2017-08-17
CCACCACGCGCGAGACCAGGGCCAACGCCGTCACAATCGGCACGCCACTGTTCATGGCCATGCCAAAACTGCGGCAAAAGCGCGCCGTGGTCCCCTTGGTCATGATGCGTCCCACAATCGGCAGTTGCAGCTTGAACCGGTCCCATTTGTAGCTTCCCTCGGGCGTTGAGACGTAGTAACGAATGCCCAGGCCAGCGAGGGCCATGCCCAGCAGGATGGCGGTCCAGTTGTCCTTCATGAAGCCGGAGATGCCGATCAGGATCTGGGTGGCCAGGGGCAGTTCGGTGTGCATGGAACCGTAAATGCCGCTGAAGGCCGGGATCACATACACCATCACGATCATGGTGGCCGCCACGATGGCGCTGAACACAAACATCGGGTAGCGCAACACGCTCTTGATTTTCTGGCGCATGCGGCGGTCAAAGTCGAGCTGGGCGTACAGGCGCGAGAAGACCTCGTCGAGCTTGCCCGTGCTTTCGCCCACACGGACCATGTTGATGTAGTAATCGTCAAAAAAGGCGGGGTGCTTGGCCATGGCCGCGCTCAACTCGGTGCCCTTGTCGAGGGAGCTGTGCAAGGAGCTGAGCAGCTTGGCCATCTCGGGCTGGCTGCTGCCGTTTTTGAGGCCGTTGATCGCCTGCAGGATCGGAATGCCCGCCTTGAGCAAGGTGCCCAACTGGCGCGTGAGCATGAGCAAGTCGGTCTTGTTGAGCTTGCGCTGCCCCTGAATGGCGCGCACCCATTGCGGCTGGTTCTTGAGTGGGTCTGCCTTGAGCCGAACGAAGATGGGCGAAATGCCCGAAGCCATCATCCAGTTGACGACGCCCTCGGGGTTGGCTGCTTCCACCGTGCCCTGCATGATGTCGCCGCGCTTGTTGCGGCCCTTGTATTGGTAGATTTCCATGGTGCGGCTCCCGATTTCACTCGGTGATCAGGCTGTTCTTGATGACCTCGGACACGGTGGTGCGTCCATCGAAGGCCAGCGCAAAACCCTGGTGCATCAGGCTGCCATCGCCAATCTGCTTGCGGGCCACCGCCTCGAACTGCGCCGGGTTGCCGGTGTGCAGCGCCAAGGCCAGTTCGTGGGTCATGTCCAGCAACTCGTATATGCCGGTGCGGCCGTGGTAGCCCGAGCCGTTGCAGTGCTGGCAGCCCACGCCGTGCTGTAGCCTGGCGCCTTGCGGAATATCGCCGTAGTAGCGGCGAATCCAGGCCTGCTCGTCAGGCTGAAGCTCATAGGGCTGCGCACACTCGGTGCACAACAGGCGCAACAGGCGTTGCGAAAGCACGGCACGCAGGGTGGTGGCAATCAGAAAGCCCGGAATGCCCATGTCCAGCAGGCGCGAGGGGGTGCTGACAGCGTCATTGGTGTGCAGGGTCGACAGCACCAGGTGGCCGGTCATGGCCGCCCGCACCGCAATCTCTGCCGTTTCACCGTCGCGGATCTCACCGACCAGCAGCACGTCCGGGTCCTGCCGCAGGAAGGAGCGCAGCACCGTCGGGAAAGTCAGGCCGATCTTGTCATTCACCTGCACCTGATTGATGCCGCTGATGCGGTATTCCACCGGGTCCTCGCAGGTCAGGATCTTGACTTCAGGGCTGTTGAGCTTGGTGAGCGCGCCGTACAAGGTGGTGGTCTTGCCGCTGCCGGTGGGGCCGGTGGCCAGCACGATGCCGTTGGGGGTTTTGATGGCATCCACAAAGCGCTGGTACACGTCTTCGCTCATCCCCAGTGCCTCCAGGTCGCGGATGCCCTGGCTTTGCATCAGGATACGCAGCACCACCGATTCGCCATACTGCGTGGGCATGGTGGACATGCGGATGTCCAGCTGTCGGGATTCATCGACCCGCACCGAAATGCGGCCGTCCTGCGGCAGGCGCTTTTCGGCAAGGTCCAGTCCGGCCATGAGCTTGAGCTTGACCACCAGGGGGGGCGAGATCTTCAGATCGGCTTCGGCGTGGGTGTGCAGGGCGCCGTCGATGCGAAAACGTACCACCAGCTTTTTCTCCTGCGCTTCGAAGTGGATGTCGGAGGCGCGCAATTGAGAAGCTTCGCGAAACACCGTCTGCAGCAGTTTGACCACCGGCGCATCGGCATCGTCCACGGTGGAGCTGATGCGGTTGAGGTTGACGATGTTGTCGTCGCGGTCCACGTCCGACTCGATGGCGCGCGCGAACTCGGTGAGTTGCTCGTCCTTGAGGTAGAGCCGGTCAATGGTGGCGCTGAGCTCTTCGTTGGACACCACCACGTATTCGATAGGCCGCTTGAGCAGTACCGACAGCGCATCCTGCGCCGACAGGTTGAACGGGTCGGAAATGGCCACCAGGTAGGTGTCCTTGCGGTCTTCGAGCAGGATGGCGCGGTACTTGCGTGCCTGCATTTCGCCGAGCAGACGGGCCTTGTCGCGCTGGATGCTGAAGCGCTTGAGGTCGATGAAGGGCAGATTCTGCTGCGCGGCCAGCACTTTGGCGATCTGCTCATCGGTGACGAAATTGTTATCGAGGAGAATCTGCCCAAGCTTCTGACCGGAGCGTTTTTGCTCCTGCAGCGCATCCGAGAGTTGCTTGGGCGTCAACCAGCCTTGGTCAATGAGGGCTTCGCCGAGGGATTTGCTGATGGTGGTGGCCATGATGGGACCTTTTGTACAGAAAGAGTCTTATTCACCCGTGGCAATTTCGTGCCACAACTGCGTGCGAACTGTGGAACTGCTGACCCGGCGAACCTTGGTCTTGTCCACGCCACTGAAACATATAAAACCACCTGCCCATTGCTGCTGTGCGCTGTTGGAGCGTGTGAGTGCAAAGTCGGTGACAGCGCCATTGGACGAAGGGTTGTCGAACAGGGCGCAGATGCCACCACAAATGACAGCGTTGCTCAAAGCGCTGGATGGTGGCAGGTTTGTGTAGGTGTAGGTTTGCGGTGAGCTCGGGATCGTCGGGATCTTCTGATCGATCACGAAGCTGGTGGCGTCAATGATTTGCTTGACACGCGTGTAGGCGGGTAAAGCGCCGGTGCCTGAATACACCTTGATGTAGGTGTCAACTTTCAGGTTGGCGGTAGATGCCACGGTGATGGTGGTAGAGGCGGTCGAACCGTTGCCGCCGGTCATACGCACATACGGGTTGTAGGTCCACCAGATTTCAGAGAACACATCGCCAGCGGCGTTGGGGGTGGTGCCATCGGTATTGGGGTAGTGTGCTGCCTGGGTCATGGGCACGGGCTGTGCTGGAGAGCCGTCAGCATTGAATACAACCCTGTCGAAGGCCGCCGTTACGTTTGAGGAACGGCCCGAAACGCCAAACACCAGCGTGTCGGCGCCAGTGCACCAGCCCCTGGCTTCACCGCTGGTGGTGGTGCCCAAGCTGGTTGCCCCGCTGTTGTTGTTGGTCGTCCCCACGTTGTTTCCGGACAGCTTTGCGGAGTAGGTGCCAATGCGAGTGGGAGGGGATGACAGTCCACCAAGGATCAGCCCCACTTCGCTGTAGTTTCGTGGCGAATCAATGGTTTGATCGACCTGCACCGTATCGTTGGCACTCACCGTCAAATACGTTCCCAAGCTGCCCACGCTGGGGGATCCTGAACTCGATTCCAGATTCCATTGCTCACCGCAGGAAGGCAAGGTGCAGGTGATGGCTGCGGCATTGCCGCCCGGCGGGCTCTGGCCATCGCTGCCCTGACGGCGCCAAGCCAGGTTAAAGACAGCGGCTGCCTGCGCGTTGTAGGGGTTTCTGAGCTTCATGGATGGTGTCGTGCCATAGCCTGAGGTGCCAACGTCGGAGCTGAAACTGACCTGGGATTCCAGCGTGCGGCTGGCGCCGTTGACCGTGCCCTTGACCCGGATGGGGCACAGGCTGCTGCTGGTCGCTGTGCTCGACGGCACAAACTGGAAGGTGCCGCGTCCCACCGTCGCACTGCCGCTGGCCAGGGTGCCGCAACTGCTCACAAAGGCGTTATCGGCCAGTACAAGGGCTGCCGTCAGGCTTCCCAGGCCGACTTCCAGCCCGCTTTCGGCCAAGGCCTGGGCCGCGACGCTGTCGAATTGCAACTGGCTTTCCAGGCTTTTGCTGCCCGACACCATGACACTGCGGGCCAGGATGAACACCACCACCGACACCAGAAACAGCATGGCGATGACGGAGACCAACCCCCGGTTCCTGAAGGGCGCTGAGTGGCGTTGGGTTGGTTTCATACGTTGCGCAGCTTGACCTGGGTGAGCAAGGTGATGGACTGTGCCTGTACGGGGGCCAGGGTCATGGCAATGCGCACAAAGCGCACGTTTTTGGCTATGTTGGTCACGGCCAGGTTGGCGTCCAGGTAGGTGAAGGCGAGCGAAGACACATTGCTGGCCAGCGTGGCCGTGGTACCAGCCACGGTCATGCTGAGATTGGGGTTGACGTAAGCGAAGCTGATGGCCGTGGTGGCGTTGGCCAGCCCCGATTTGGTGAAGCTCAGCTGCGAGGTTGTCATGGTGCTGATGCTCAACACATCGTTGACGGCGTCGTATTGGATTTCACGGATGTCTCGGGCCATGCGCTCCATCGCGTAACGCGCAGTGGAGTTGCCCAGGTGTTCGTTGCCGATGACCTGCGTGGTGAAAAAACTGCCGGCCATCATCTTCGAGCCCGCCACGCCGAGCAGGCCCAGCAGCACCACTCCAATGGTGATTTCCATCAGACTGAAGCCTTTTGGGGGGCGCGTGTGTGACAGGTGTCGGCGCATGTCAGTAGTTCACAAACAGCAAGGTGACAGGCTTCGGGGTGATGCCAGATCCTGACACTGAAACCTCGACTTGCCGGCACTGCAGGCCAGTGGGGCAATACTGCACCGAAGCCGCATTGGCCACGCTCAGCGTGAAGCCTGTACCCAGGCTGTTCAGTGTTGAGCAATCGTAGGTGGCTGCGTAGCCCGCAGTTTTCTTGCGTTGGGCCAGCACCAGCTCCACGCATGCTTGTTGCACTTGTGTGCCTTGCTGCAGGCTGCGCATGTAGGTTGATCGCTGGAACAGCTGGGCATTGAGACCGATGATGACCGTAGTTGCCAGGGCCAGCAACACGATGGCCACCACCACTTCAATGAGGGTGAAGCCTGGTGCGATGCGGTGGTTGCGAGAGCTCATGGCTTTGCCATGCTGACCAGGCCTGACAGGGCTGCTACCGAGACTGTGTAGGAAGCCGTGGTGTCCGAGGCCTTGATCGTGAAGTTGGCCGCAGCGCTGGGCTGACCCATGCTGTTGTACGACAGCGCAGGCCGGGAAGTGAAAGTGACCCCATTGCCCAGTGAGACAAACACGGGCTGCGTAGTCTGGGTTGCAGGCAGAGGAGAGGGGCAAGTGCCGCCCTGTTGTAACAGGTAGGTCGTGTTGTTGGCGCACACCAACACCGTTTGCCCGCTGGTGGCTGCCAAGTGTTGTGCGCGCTGAAGGTCCGACGCGAGTGTGCGAGCCTGGGATTCCAACGTCATGGCGCTGGTGCTGAAAGCTTTGGGCAACACATAGGCGGCCAGGATGCTCAGCAACAAAATCACAATGACCGATTCAATCAAGGTGAATCCCGCCGACGACGTGTTGCGTCGAAGAAACGGCGCAAGCCATCGGCGGGTGTTCATGTCGTCAATACTCGATCAGTTGGGCAACGTGAAAGAGATGGAGGCTGATGCATTGCTTGTGGGGGCCACTGCACACGCCGTGCCGGATCCCGTAACAGTGTAGCCACTGACTACCTGGGCCAAGTAGGTGGTGCTGTTGATGGTAGAACAGTCGGCCAGGGCTGGCGTTCCATCGACCTTGTTTTTGGCATAGGCGATCGCAGCAGCGCCAGCCAGTTCTGCGGCCACGGCCTTGGTGGCATTGGTCTGGGCTGTGGTGGTCAGGTCCTGGAACTTGGGAATGGCAACGGCTGCCAGAATACCGATGATCACGATCACGACGATCAGTTCGATCAGCGTGAAGCCGGCTTGCAGTGCTTTACGGGGGGCTTGTGTGCGCATGCGCATGGAGTTGCTCCTGGTTGGGTTATGGAAATTTAAATATAAGTCCCAAACACCCGGTTGGAGCCTTCATATCGTTAAAAAAATGATTTTGATCAAGTTTTTTGTTGTAATAAAGAGAAACACACGTTTTTCTTGAAACAGGGGCGATAGACTGTTTCAAACGTCGAAATTACCAAGCGCCATGAATTTCTCACTCCAATCCTTGTGGTCTTCCGAGCCGGGAGGCTGGTCGGCCATTGATATGCAGGACGGCATGTTCGGGGTGAATGTGCGCTTACCGGTCGCCGGCCAACGCAAACCCCGGGTCCTGCAGCGTGCCGCTTTCCCGACGCAAAGCCCTGATTCGGCGGTGTTGGCCCAGATGGGGCGGGCCTTGGCCTCCGACAAGTTCCCTGTGGTCAATCTGCTAGGGCGCCATGATTACCAGCTCTTCATGGTGGATAAGCCCTCGGTGCGCCCCGACGAGCTGGAAAGCAGTTTGCGCCTGACCATCAGCCCCCTGATCGACTACCCGGTGGCCGAGGCCAACCTCGCCTGGCTGGACATCCCGGTGCGTCAGACCATGGGCAACCGTGTACCACAGCTGTATGTGATTGTGGCGCGCAGTGATTTGATCGATGCACGCAAGTCCCTGTTTGGGCAGACCCGGCTGGGTCTGCAGGCTGTGGACATCCGTGAGACGGCGCAGCGCAACATCTCATGGCAGCTTGAAAACGGCGAATCGGCCGTTTGCATGCTCTGTGCAGAGCCTGAGGGTGTACAGCTGACCATCACGTTTGGGGGTGAGCTTTATTTGGTGCGCTTCATCAGCGAGGTGCTGTACGGCAAAGGCCTGGAGGCGGACCGTGAGTCCCGCACCCAGGCAATCGAACGCCTGGCGCTGGAGCTGCAGCGTTCATTCGACTTCGTGCGCCGCAATTACCCCTCGCTAGAGATCAAGCGGGTGCATGTGGCGCCCATGACAGAAGACCTGGGCCTGGTGTCGGCGCTCAAAAACAGCTTGATCGAAGACGTTCAGGCATTGGATCTGGCCGATGTGTTCGAATTCCCGGCCAATTCCGACATGACGAAACCCGAGGTGCAAGCCCAGTATTTCCACGCGTTGGGATCGGCTTTGCGCATACAAGCCAAGGAATGAATCCATGGTTCAGCACATCAATTTACTCACCCAGCGCAAAGACCGCAAAGGCTTTTCGGGTCTGTCGCTGGTCGCTCTGGGGCTGCTGACCCTGGTGCTTGCAGGGATGGCGATCAAATCGGAATGGCAGATCCAGCAGTTGCGCCAGCAGGAAGACAGGACCCAGCAAACGCTGGCGGACCTCAAGGTGGCGCTGGAAACTAAGCGCCAGACCCTGGGGATGGTCGAGACAGAAGCCATGGTCCGTCAAGTGGCCCAGTTGCGCAGTCAGATCGAAGCCAAACGCGAATGGGCCGACCTCCTCAAAAAAGGCGATTTGGGCACTGCCAATGGCTATTCCCAGTGGCTTGAAACCCTGGCCAGCGTGCATGTCGAGGGCGTCTGGTTGCAGGGTCTGGAGATTGGCAAAGGCGGGCAGACCCTGAGCCTGCAAGGCAAATCCTTGGACACAGATGCGGTGATGCGTTACATCGAACAGATCAATGAAGCTTTCAAGCCCATGAATGTCCGCTTCAGTTCGATGGAGATCACCCAGGATGCCGTGGCCGAGCAGGGAACAACCCGTTCGGTGCCCACCTTGTCATTCAAGATTCACTGAAGGAAGGCGCCCTATGCCTATGCCATTGTTGATTACCCGGGTGCGCGACAAACTGCAGCAGATGTCTTTGCGTGAGCAGTTGTTGGTGCTGGTGGGGGTGGGGGTGGCCATCTACCTGTTTTTTGATGTGCTGGTGTACAGCGCGCAGAAGCTGCGTGCGCAGGCATTGCAGGATCGGCAAACGGCTTTGCAGTTGCAGGTGACGGTCCTGACGGCTGACATGGCCGCTGTAGAGCGCCTGCAAGCCGGTGAGCTTGAGAAAAGAGACCAGGAGCTGCGTCAGCTCAAGCAGCAGGCGGCACTGCTGGATACGCTGGCGGGCAACGTGATCGAACAAGCCCCTGCCATGGGGCAACTGGTCAGTGATGTGCTGGCGCTGTCGTCCGCCAGGGCCCATGCGGTGGGTGTCAAGACGGTGCCAGCCAAGCCGGTTACGATTTCTGCGTCACCCTCGCAGGGCAAGGCGGCCCAGGGGGCCTCAGGCACGCTCTACAAGTACGGGGTGGACATCGAGCTTCGGGGGCATTATCTGGACCTGATGCGTTTGCTGGTCAAGCTGGAAGAGTCCAACCCCAAGCTGCTCTGGTCCAGTGCCACGCTCAATACCTCGACCTATCCGGAAAACACTTTGCGCGCCTCAGTCTTTTTGCTGAGCAAGCAAGCCAACCTGTAAGTGGGGCCCGCCATGTCACTGATCCTCAAATGCCTCTTGCCCATGCTGGCCCTGGCGCCCGCAGTGGTTTGGGCGCAGGCCAATTTGCGAGACCCCACCATGCCTCCGCCAGGCATGCATGCGGCCATCAAGGATGCCTCAGGTGCTGAAGGTGCAGGTGCCTCGGCGGCGCAGTCCCTCATCCGCATCACCCCCGTAGGCGGCGGTCGCAGGCAGGCTGAAATGAGCGGACGAACCCTTCAACCCGGCCAGGCCAAGGGCAACTGGCGCGTGGTCAACATCACCGCCACCAGTGTGGTGCTCAAGGATGGCCGCGGCACCCGCACACTGGACACACCGACCGAAACGGTCCGTAAGAAATCGGTGTCTTCCACCGTTACCCAATAATGAATACCTACAAGGAGAAATCCATGAAATGGAACGTCCTCGCTCTCGCTGTTGCCACCGTGCTGGCCGGTTGCTCTTCGTCGTATCCGCGTCCTGACCTGTCGACGCAGGAGCGTATCTCCGACGAAATGGCCCGCGTGTCGTCCGCAGCCAAGGCCGGCAACAAGGACAAGGCCACGGCCATGCCGGTCTCGGTCCTGGGGGCTTTGGTGCAGTCGCCTGACGGCACGGGTGTGACGACCACCACGCGCACGGTGCGGGGCCCATCGGCCCAGCGCTTTGACCTGGTGGTCACCGATGCACCGATCGGGCAGGTGCTGGCGGGGTTGGTGGAAGGCACCGAGTACAGCGTCATGCTCAAGCCCGCCACGCAGTCTTCAACGGAGCCTGCGCTGGCCGGCGCTACGGGCGGTGCCACCAGCGTGCGCACCGAAACGGTGGACGCAGCGGGTAAGCGTGTCAGCTTCAAGCTCAAGAACATCACCTTGTTCGATGCACTCGACGCCATCCGCGATGTGTATGGCTACGACTACAGCGTCGAGGGGCGCCGCATTGTGGTCCAGCCGGCCGAGCTGCAGTCCCGTCTTTACTATGTCAATTACATTCTGGGCCAGCGCCGCGGGGTGAGCGACATCCAGGTCATTGGCGGTGCCTCGGTTGGCACCAGCTCAAGCACCAGCTCCACAACCTCCAGCAGCACCTCTTCGAGTTACGGATCGGTGCAGGCCAGCGGCATGAGCACTATCGTCAAGTCCGACATCTGGGGCGAAGCAGAAGACGCACTGCGCACCTTGCTGGGTTGCAACATTCCCAAAAACATCGCTGCCAACCCGCTGGCAGTCCGACCCGTGACCACCACCACAGGTGCGAACGCTTCGCGCGCCGATGTGACCCAGGCGGGCGAGGCCTTGATGGGCGAACGCCTGCGTGGCGTGGACGGCTGTACGCAAGGCCGCGCACTGTCGATCAACGCCATGAGCGGCACGATTCTGGTGCGTGGCATGCCGACCGAACTGCGCATGGTCGAGCGCATGCTCAAGACCATGCAGATGAACATTTCGCGTCAGGTCATCATCGAGTCCAAGATCATCGATGTGGAACTCAGCAAGGATTCGCAACAAGGCATCAACTGGAGCCAGTTCAGCGGCGGCCTGCAGCGCCTGTCAGTGGGCGGTAACCCCAACAATGTGGGCTTGAACCAGCCCAGTGCAGTGGCAGGTCAAATCGGGGGCACTACCCTGCCTGGTACAGCCACCACCCTGGGCACTACGCTGGGCAGCCTGCTCGGCACCAGCCGAGCCACCCAGTCTGCGATTGGCAACGGCGGTGGCATTGCCCTGCAAGCGACCAATTTCGCAGCCCTCATCAACTTCCTGGAGTCGCAGGGCCGGGTGCATGTGCTGTCGAGCCCGCGCATCGCCACACTGAACAACCAGAAGGCGGTGATCAAGGTGGGCAGCGAGGAGCCCTTTGTGACCAACATCGTGGGCGGTACCTCCCAGTTCGTGGCGGGCACCTCCCTGGCGGTGACCAACCCGACCCTGACCTACCAGCCGTTCTTCTCGGGCATCGCCCTCGATGTGACGCCCCAGATCGATGCCGACGACAACATCACCCTGCATGTGCACTCCATGGTCAACCGGGTGACCGAGAAGTCCAAGATCGCCTTGCCCGACGGCTCGGCCTCGGTGCCTTTTGCCGTGAACACCATGAACGAGACCGACAGCGTGGTCAAGTCGCGTGACGGCCAGGTGGTGGTGATCGGCGGCCTGATGAGCGAGCGCAATGCCGACACTCGCGTTGGCGTGCCGGGCGTGCGTGACGTGCCCGTGGCCGGTGGTCTGTTCAACTTCGGTTCGCAGCAGGCCTCCAAGCGCGAGCTGGTGATCCTGCTCAAGACCACGGTGGTGAAAGACGACGAGACCTGGAGCAACCTGATTTCCGAGAGCCAGGACCGCATCAACGGCATGAAGACCACCGCACCGCGTTGATCGCAGTGGAAACGTATGTACCTTGAACACTTCGGGTTGAAGGAGTTTCCTTTCACCATCACCCCGGATACCCAGTTCTTCTTTCCCTCGGACGCTTCGCAGGAAGCCCTTAACACGATTTTGGTGGCTGCCAAAACGGGTGAGGGCTTCATCAAGATCACCGGCGAAGTGGGCACCGGCAAGTCCATGCTGTGCCGCAAGCTCATGGGCATGCTGGCCCCCGATTTCGTGGTGGCCTATGTGCCCAACCCCTACCTGGACACCGACACGCTGTTTCGCGAGATTGCCAGCGAGCTGGGGGCCGAGGTGGGTCTGCAGGACACCCGGCACCAAGTGTTGCGGGCCATCACCGAGCGCCTAATGGCGATCCACCTCGAAGGCCGGCGGGCCATGGTGTGTCTGGACGAAGCGCAGGCCATGCCGATCGAGACCATGGAGTCGCTGCGCCTGCTCACCAATATGGAGACCGAGAAGCGCAAGCTGCTGCAGGTGATCATCTTTGGCCAGCCTGAACTCGAGGACAAGCTCAACCACCCTTCGATCCGGCAGCTCAAGCAGCGCATTGCCTTCCATTACTGCCTGACCCCGCTGGTGCGCGACGAGGTGGACTACTACATCCAGCACCGCCTGGCGATGGCGGGCCACGCAGGCGGTCGCCTGTTCACGCCCATGGCCTTGCGCCTGTTACGCAAGCGCACGCACTGTGTGCCGCGGCTGGTCAACATCATCGCCCACAAGGCGCTGCTCAGTGCCTACGGCAAAGGCCACAAAGAGGTCACCTGGTGGGATGTGAAGACCGCAGCCGATGACACCACATCCACCCAGCAGACAGCGAGCAAGCTGCAGTTGGCGTTTTTATTCACTTTGCTGGCGGCCAGCGTGGCCTGGCTTCTGATCGACAAGGGAATCCTCAAATGAGCCTGATCAACCAAATGCTCAAGGACATCGACAAGCGCCAGGGCAGCACGGGCGCCGCGCCGTCTGCGGCAGGCATTGCGCTGCCGGTTTCGCGGCGGCGGTCGGGTGTTCCTGCCGGTGCCTGGCTTCTGGGCGGGGCATTGCTCGTAGCGGTGGTGGCCGCGGTCTACTGGTTCCGGCCCGCCGCGCAACCTGCGCCGGTGCCTGCTGCGGTCGCAGTCGCTCCGGCACCCGCTGCTGTGCCTGCACCAGCGGCCCCGGTGGCCCCCATGCCGGTCGCCGAACCGGCTGCGCAAGCGGTGGCCACACCGGTGACCAAGCCAGAGACGAAACCTGAGTCGAAGCCTGAGCTCAAATCCGAACCCAAGCCTGAACCCAAGCGTGCAGTGGCCGTGGCCCCTGCTGCGGTGACGGCTCCAGCGCCTGCCGCATTGCCGGCAACGCCCGTGGCCAAAGAGGCGAAGGCTGTCAAGAGCGAGCCTGTGGCCGAAGCGGTCAAGCCGGTGAAGCCCGCCCCAGTCGTGGCGACCACTGCCCCCGCAGAGGTGGCGGCCAAGCCAGAAAAACGCGCCGAGGCACCGGCAGTCGGACAAGTGACCCGTGTGCTCAGCGCCGAGCAACGTGCAGACAATGCCTACCGCGAAGCCACCACGCTCTTGCGTCAGGGGCGCTCGCTGGAGGCCCAGAAAGCCTTGCAGCAGGCCCTGGCAGACTTGCCCGCACACCAGGACGCCCGCCTGATGTATGCGCAACTCTTGCAGGGTGATGGGCGTGCGGCCGAGGCCAGGGCATTGCTCAACGAAGGCATTGCACTCCGACCGCAGGGCTTTGCCCTGCATGCGGCGCTGGCCCAAATGCAGCTGCTGAGCCGTGAAACGGAACAGGCCGTCGCCACGCTCGAGCGTGGCCTGACGGCGGCGGGCGACAATGCCCCCTACCATGCCTTGCTGGCCACCGCGTTGCAGCAGCAATCGCGGCATGCCGAGGCGGTGCAGCACTATGTGGTGGCTTTGCGCCAGCAACCCGATTCGTCCAACTGGCTGGTGGGGCTGGGCGTGTCCCTGCAGGCGCAGGGCAGCATGCAGGGAGCGGCCGAGGCCTACCAAAGGGCGCTGGATCTGGGCTTGCCCGCATCGCTGAGCCAGTTCGCGCGTGAGCGTCTGCAGCAGGTGAGCCGCTGACCTTCAACCCCAGGGAGGGTGCATGAACATTCAGGACATGTTGACGCAGGCGGTGCAGCAGCGCGCCTCGGATTTGCACCTGTCGGCGGGTTTGCCACCCATGTTCCGCATCGACGGAAGCCTGTCTCCGGCCTCGCCACAGGTGCTCTCGCACGAAGACATCCTGGGGGCGATGAGTGCAGTCATGAGTCCCTTGCAACGCGAGCATTTCGAGCAGACGCTGGAAGCGGATTTCTCTTTCGATGTGCCGGGCGTCTCGCGTTTCCGCGTCAATGCCTACCACCAGATCCGGGGCATGTCGGTGGCGTTTCGCGCCATTCCGAGCAAGGTGCCCAGTCTGTCCGATCTGCAGGCGCCCAAGGTGTTCACCGACTTTGCAATGCGCCCGCGCGGGCTGGTGCTGGTCACGGGGCCCACGGGCTCGGGCAAGTCCACGACGCTGGCGGCCATGATCCATGAGCTCAACAAGACGCAGACCAAGCATGTGCTGACGATTGAAGACCCGGTCGAATTCCTCTACGTCCCCGACAAGTGCCTGATCAACCAGCGAGAGGTGGGCGGTCAGACCCTGAGTTTTGCCAATGCGCTGCGCGCCGCCATGCGCGAAGACCCCAACGTGATCCTGGTGGGCGAGATGCGGGACCTGGAAACCGTGCGGCTGGCCATCACGGCAGCCGAAACCGGGCACCTGGTGCTGGCCACCCTGCACACCTCGGGGGCGGCCAAGGCCATTGACCGGATCATTGATGTGTTTCCGGGCGACGAGAAATCCGTGGTCCGAAGCATGTTGTCCGAGTCACTGACCGCGGTGATTTCCCAGGTGCTGTGCAAGCGCAAGGAAGGGGTGGGTCGGGTGGCCGCCTATGAAATCATGGTGGGCACCGGTGCGGTGCGCAACCTGATCCGCGAGGGCAAGATTGCCCAGCTGTATTCGGCCATCCAGACCGGCAGCGCAGCCGGCATGCAGACCCTGGACCAGGCCTTGACCCAGCTGGTGCAGCAGGGGCTGATCAGCAAGGAAGAGGCGGCATCCAAGGCCAGGTACCCCGAGAACTTCGGCGCCAAGGAGCTCTGAGTCAGCCTACCCACCCGGTGGGTTGCGGGTGAACGACATACCGGTCGCGTCCGGTTTTCTTGGCATGCTGCATGGCCTCGTCGGCCTCAAACACCATGGCCTCACCCAGTGATGAAGAGGGCACGGTGCCCGCAGAAATGCCTATGCTGACCGTGACATGCCGCATGGGCTGGCCCTTGGTGTCCTTGAGCTGGATGTTGCGCACGGCATCCAGTATTTTCTGGGCCAGTGTGGTGGCTGCTGCTGGCGTGGTGTGCGGCAGGACCACCACGAATTCTTCGCCCCCCCAGCGGCAGACAAAATCCAGTGGCCGGGCCGCACAGTCGTTCAGGGTTTCGGCCACGGCCTTGAGTGCGATGTCCCCTCCGTCGTGTCCAAAATCGTCGTTGAAAAGCTTGAAGTGGTCGATGTCGATGAACAGCACCGCCATCGGTTCTTGAGAGCGTGCAGCTTCGCGCAGCATGCGGGGGAAGAAATTCTCAAACGCCCTTCGGTTGGGGATCTGCGTCAAGGCATCGGAGTATGAGTCGAAGAGTGCGGCGGTCAGGCGGTTCGAGACGCGGTAGAGGTGCAGGAAAAGCCCCGTGGTCAGCAGCAGCCCCAGGCCGGTGATGCCCAGCAGGAAGATATTCTCGCGCAGAAAGTTGTACCAGACGTCCGCCATGGGCAGGTGGATGGTGGTCAGCAGGCCAGACGGCTGCGATTGCTCGTAACCGACAAAGAGTTTGGGCCCTCCCGGCGCATTGGTAAGTGGCCAGGTGAAGGAATCCTGGGGCGATGTGGAGCGCCTGGCATAGTCCGCATACGGCGTCTGGATGTCTTCCACGCGGTGGTCCGACAGCAGTTGAAGAGGGAAAACAAACGCTTTGCCGGTCTCGGTGGACTGGCTGACCAATTGCGGGGCCTTGGTGGTGTCGATGTAACGGGCCAGGTCGCGGGCGAGATCGACCGCCTGGATTTGCTGGGCCAGCACACCCCGGAAACGGCGGTTTTTGTCCCGGATGGGAACGGCCACGTGGAACACCCATTCGCCGGTGGTGCGGGCTTTGACCAGCGGGCCGATGGTGCGCTCGAGCTCCGGCTGCAAGACGAAATCGCGGAAATAGTCGCGGTCGGAAAAGTCCAGCCGTTCGCTGGGGTAATGGTCGGTTCGCGCGATCAGCTCGCCTTGTGGGTCCAGGCACAGCAACAGACCGCCATAGCTGGAGTTGCTGTACGCGTTGAAGTCGCTCAGGGACTCCTGCAGGATGTCGTGGGCCTGCAACGCGCTCATGGGGCCGCCGTTGAGGATCTTGCCCATGGCGCGCTGGGCGGCCACCAGCGACTTGGTGGCGTTGGCGATGGCGCTTTCGACGATGAAATTGCCCACGCCCGCCTGCCGGGCCAGCTCACTCTGGATTACCTGGGTCTTGAGGGTCCAGTTCTGGTAGAGCGCGCCCCCCAGGCTGCCACACAGGCCCATCACCATCAGCACGTAGAGCGTGATGAGCAGGTTGTTGACCTTTTTTCTGATCTGGTGATGTGGCATGGAGAGTGCGGCGTGGTGCCGCCATAATTTCTTTTATTCTGCTATTTGTAACAGGTATAACAAAAAATCCGGATATGAACCACCGTGGATTCATGTCAAACAACACCGGCTTCAGAGTGGGAACGATCGTATGAGAGACAAAGAATTCAGTTTTGATCTGCGTCAGGTTGTGTTTGCCTTGTCGGATGCCCTGGATCTGGTGGGTGTGGACGATGTGGCCCACGGCAAGAGGGTGGGCATCATGTGCGCCAACTGCGCCAGCGTCATGGGGTGGGATGAAGACCAGCAGACCTTGATGTTTGATCTGGGCATGCTCCACGACATTGGCGTGTCGTCCACACAGACCCACCTGCATCTGCTGCAGGAGTTTGCATGGCCAGGTTCGCAGGAGCATGCCGAGCTAGGCTGCCAGCTGCTGGGTGAATTTCCGCCGCTGGCGCATCTGGCGGTGCCGGTGCGTTACCACCACACGCGCTGGGATCAGCTGTTGGAGATGGTGCCGCAACAGCTGAGCATGCAGCAGGCCTTGCAGGCCAATCTGATTTATCTGACGGATCGGGTCGACACGTTCGCAGCCCCCTATTACGGGAGGCAACTGTTCGACCATGTGCCGGAGATCCGCGACCGCGTGCGTTCGGTTTCGGGCACCTTTTTCTCCCCCGAACTGGTGGATGTCTTCGTCCGGGCGTCGATGACCGAAGCTTTCTGGCTGATGCTGGAGCCGCGTTCGATCGAATCGTATCTGAGGGATCAGCTCGGACGCGGCATCAACCCGCGCGTGGGCATGAAGGAGCTGCGTGCGCTGGCTTCTATTTTTTCACGCATCGTCGATGCCAAGAGTGAATTCACGGCGACGCATTCCCTGGGGGTGTCGCGCCTGTCGCGCCTGCTGGCCGAGAAGATGGGCGTCAGCCCCGAGAACTGCGACAAAATTGAAGTCGCAGGCCTGCTGCACGACCTGGGCAAACTGCGTATCCCTGATAAGGTGCTCAACAAGCCCAGCAAGCTCGATGAGCATGAACGGCAGATCATGAACACGCACAGCTTCGAGACCTACCAGATCCTGCGCAAGATCGATGGGTTTGCAGAGATCGCGCTGTGGGCGGCGTACCACCACGAAGAGCCCGGTGGCGCGGGCTACCCTTTCCACGTGCCTGAACAAAAGTTGTCGCTTGAAGCGCGCATCCTGCGGGTGGCAGACATCTTTCAGGCCATGGCGCAGAACCGCCCCTATCGTCCTGGCATGGCGCCCGAGCAGATCAGGACCTTCTTGCTGGACCTTTGCGAAAAGGGCAAGCTCGATGCCGCGGTGGTGGAGGTGGCGCTGGCGGACATGCCTGCGGCCATGGCCGCCGCCGCGCCAGAGAAGGTTTGATCGTTCAGTCAGGCAGCTGCAGTGGGGTGGGTGAGCGCACAAGCTGTGCGAATTGGTCTTTCTCCAGCGGGCGCCGGTAGAGATAGCCTTGCATTTCATCGCACCGGTTGGCCTTGAGAAAAGCCATCTGCGCCTGCGTTTCAACGCCTTGGGCCAGCGTGACCATGCCCAGGCTGTGGCCCATGTTCACGATGGCCTTCACGATGGCCTGATCTTCTGGGCTGTGCTCCACGTTGCGGACGAAGGATTGGTCAATTTTGAGCTTGTAGACCTTGAAGCGCTTCAACAGGCTCAGCGACGAATAGCCTGTCCCGAAATCATCGATCGACAGCGACAGTCCCAGTCCGGAAAGATCGGACATGGTTCGCATGGCCTGAGACGGATTTTTCATGGCGGCGATTTCGGTCAACTCCAGTTCCAGCCAGCGGGGCGCAATGCCGGACTCTGCCAGTTGCCCTTTGATTCTGTCGACGAGACCTGGCTCTGAAAATTGTGCCGCGGAGAGGTTGACGGCCACCTTGAGTGGGTCGAGTTGCTGGTCCCGCCATTCACGCATGTCTGCCAGAACACGCTGGAGCACCCATTCACCCACCTGGGCACCCAGCCCAGCGTTCTCGGCCAATGGGATGAATTCTGCGGGCGAGATGTCGCCCATCTGCGGGTGACGCCAGCGCAGCAATGCTTCGGCACCGGTCATTCGGCCATCCAGCAAGGAGACTTGCGGCTGGTAGACGACGCGTAATTCATCGCGCAGGAATGCCAGCCTCAGCGCATTGGTCAGTTGCAGCGCCCGGGCTGTGCGCGCCTGCATGTCTGGTGAATAGAAGCTGTAGCTGTTCCTGCTGTCGTGTTTGACACGGTACATGGCTGTCTCGGCGCAGCGCATCAGGTCCGTGGCTGTGGTGCCGTCAACAGGGTAGAGGGCCACGCCGATGGATGCGGTCAGGATCATCTCCTGGCCTTGTACGGTGATTGGTTTGGCCAGTGCGCTGAACAACTGGTTCACGATGTGCATGGCACCGAGCTGGTCGATGTGGGAGCGTGCCAGGATGAAGTTGTCTCCTGAGTAGCGCGCCACGATGTCCCGGCCTTGTGCGATGACACGCATCCGGTGTGCGACTTCGCGCAAGACACTGTCGCCGATGGCGTGTCCGAAGGTGTCGTTGATGTCCTTGAAGAGGTCGAGGTTGATCCACAGCACGGCCAGCGATTGCTCTTCATGCTTGATTTGCGTGAGCTCGTACTGCAGCTGTTCCATCAGCTGGGTACGGTTGGGCAAACCCGTGAGCTGATCAAACTCGGACAGGTACTGGATCCGATCGGCTGCGTTCTTCTTTTCGCTGATGTCCTGTTTGTGGGCCAAGTAGTGGGTGACGACGCCGTTCTCGTTGCGGATCGGGTAGATCAGGGCTTCTTCGTGGTAGTCCTGCCCATTTTTCCTTTGGTTGATCAGCTCTCCGGTCCAGGCCTGGCCCGCCACGAGCTTGGACCACATGTTGCGGTAAGTCGTCTGAGGCGTCTTTCCGGATTGCAGCATCCGCGGGTTTTTGCCCATCACTTCCGCGGCACTGTATCCGGTGATTTTGGTGAAGGCTTCGTTGACGTACTCAATCTGCGCATCCACGTCGGTGATGACCACCGGGTTGGGGCTTTGCGTAGTGGCCAGCGAGAAAAGGAACAGGTCTTTGTCGGTTTGGTGCTTGTGAATGGTTTGCCAGACACTGTAGGACAGCAGGTGAAGGTATTCGACGTCGTTGTCGGCATAAGGGGTGGCTTTGTTGCCGATGCCGGCCAGCATGACCAGATGTTTGCCTTCAAAAATCGGCAGTGCAATCCAGCGCTGGACGGTGCCGAGTTCAGGCGGCAGGCCGGGCATGCTCGGCAGCTCGCGGACCTCGTTGAACACAACAGGCCGTCTTTCCTGAATGGCTTTGGTCCAGATGTCGTTGTCTTTCAGCAGCCATGCGTCCTCCTGGGCAAGGAGATGCGGCTGACCGTTGACGCACAGGGCAACAGAATGCAACTTCCCATCGCCATGGCTCGTCAAGGCCATGAAACCGATGGCGCTTTCCGTCAGTGCGATGCTGCTGCACAGGGACTTTTGCATCGACTCGGCGATGGGGGTGGACGCCGCCTCCTGAGGCAAAGACAGCAGTGCAGCGTTCAGCTGTGCTTTCTTGCGCAAGGCGCTTTCGCTGTGGACCCGCTGTGTGACGTCCCGCGAGATGAAGATGTAGCGGACCTTTTCTGTGGGGGGCTGGGGCTTGGGCGCGGCAGAGAGCTCAAAGTAGAACTTGCCGACCGGAAGGTCAAGCTCGTAGAGCTTGCCATGGGATACCCCGAATTCCCTGGCTTCCTGGATGGCTTCCATGCCAATCTTGGCAGTGCTGGGGGGGAGCACTTCCTGCATGGTTTTGCCAATGAGCTCTGATGCAGGCAATACCAATAAATCGGATTGGCCGGTGTGCACGGCCAGAAAGCGGCCATCCTCGTCCAGCTCGAAAAGCATATCGGGCAAGGCCTGCAGCGTGGCCTTCAGCTCGGCCAGTGTGTCCCTCAGTCGCTCGTAGGGCAGTTGAAGCGACTCCACAAAAAGCGGCTGG
>JACCDS010399494.1_pt1 | contig 19454 bp, 16 predicted proteins | sample 7446441 | NCBI WGS metagenome assembly JACCDS01 (sample SAMN15323445, study PRJNA562643) | freshwater metagenome | isolation source: river surface water | place: USA:Blue River Watershed | collected 2017-08-17
CGACACGATCAGCCGGCGCGAGTCCGGGTTGGACTTGATCTGCGCGACCAGCTGCGCGATCTGATCGATGTGCTCGCCATTCGGCGCCGGCCACGAACGCCACTGGTAACCATAGACCGGGCCGAGGTCGTTTTCCCTACCATTTTTTTGTTCAGTACATTGCCGAACAGGCCTTACAGGTCGCCTATGCATTGTACAAACCCGAAAAATTGTTCATCACAATGAACATTGTACGTGTACAAGCCCAGCAGTGTCTCTGCTACACCTTGGATAAGGTTTGCCCTGTTCGCCGCTGTCGCACAGTACGCGCACCCAGTACCCCCTGAGGCTACCTGCTACGCCACAGCGTTCGCATACGTTTTACGAAACCTTTGAACAAGAGATAGCCAACTCCAGTCTGCTAATGAAGTCGCTTATTGAGATACCAAGTGCGCTGCACCAAGTGCGGAGTTCAATAATATCCAAGCGCCGCTCTCCACGTTCGCACTTGCTCACGAACGTTTGAGTTACAGCTAACCTCGAGGCGACCTCAAGCTGAGTAAGGCCTGCAGCTTCCCTTGTGGACCGAAGAGCTTCAAGTAGGAGTGTGTACTCTCTCGTGTAAATGGATTTTTCCATCTTGGGACTGAACTTACATAGGACAACCAGCTTGCAGTCCGAAAACAAATAGTCCAAAATCGACTATCGCGCTTATCGTGCGAACACCCTTACTTTTATCTGCCCACTGACACCTCAACCGTCAAAGGCAGTTCCGGCATGATTTATACACTTAAAGGAAGACCATGGGGCGAGTGGGAGAAGCTATAGACATGCTGCTACATAGCAGCAGTGAAAAATCTACCTCTGCTACGGCGCAGACCTTCGAATCAAATTTCGCCCCGGGAAAAGCACTCATTTGTCCATCCGAAATTGAGAATCTCACTACACTAGAGTTGCTTTATCACCTAAACCAAATTGAAGGCGTACCGCTAGTAGGTGACCCCGCACGTGCATTCGCTACATTTGATACCAGTCGAGGCATTCTAAACATCTACTCCAAGGCACCCGACTACATGAAGATTGTTTCTCATCACACGGTAAGCCTCCTTGCCGCACTTGATTGTGCAAAAAATCAGGGAGCAAGCTTCAACGTCTGTGGTGACAACGTAATTTGTGTACTGAGGGATGTAACAGTACAAGGCGCTTCATATGGAGAAGCGGCACTTCGAGCATTACTAAAGTACCAACTGACACACTGCTAGGTTACGAAATTGGCAGCATTTAGCTCTCGGCCCGAAGCTGGTATTTACCTAGGCCGTGCTAGGCGCTCTTCTAGTAGAAAATGCCGGCCTCAAGGTTCTAGCTACACAAGCATATTTTTGAAATTTGTAATGCTCAAAATTACTATTGAAATTCTGTCGCCAGTGCAAAACCAAGGCCGGAAAATAGCGACGCCCAAGCTTGGACGTCTCAGTCGTTGCCCCCCCGACTATGTCATGGAGTTGCAAGAAGACTTATATAACCATCCAGCGAGCGTGACGATTCACAACTATCCACGATTCGCCGGGTCAATCTGGGACCTAGTTGCCCGCTCAATAGCCGTAGCTTTGACCGGAGAGGAAAAACTCCCCAAACGCACTCAGCCATTGAACGTCCCTGTCCATCATTCCGGCGGCACCGACTATGTTCGTCTAGATGAAATACCGGAGCCAGCAGCAACAAAATTCAGAAAACGCATCGAATATTCAACTTGCCCGGTCATAGAGGAGCTGGGCTGCTCCCGAAAGCAAGCAAACAGGTATCCATTGGCCCTCTGTTGCCCTAGGGCACTACGAAGCTGAATCCTCCAGAGCGGCGGTAGTGAATGGTGGGTACGCTGCAGGCGAATCTGCGAGCATACGAGTTCCAGTGGGGCACTGGTGCTAGCTCTCTACCTTACTCGCTCAGTGCAGCGGTGAATAACCAATCCGTCCGGCATTTTTCTGGAGTCACCTCTCCACAAATTCGTGCCAAGCTAGCATATGGATTAGCTAGCCCCCAGTGGTGTTGACCACATACCCGCTGCATAATGCATTCTTGGTTTACCTTCTGAAGTAACCTCATGCTCGACGACATCAAAAAGACTCTCTGGGCCACCGCCGACAAACTGCGCGCCAACATGGACGCAGCCGAATACAAGCACCTCGTGCTCGGTCTCATCTTCCTGAAGTACATCTCCGACACCTTCGCTGCCCGCCAGGCTGAGCTGACCAAGCGCTTCGCTGATGAAGACGACGAATACTTCCTGCACGATTGCGACGACGAATTGCTCGCCGAGGAACTGGAAGACCGCGACTACTATAAAGAGGTCAACGTCTTCTGGGTGCCCGAAACTTCCCGTTGGGAAAACCTGCGCGCCACCGCCAAGCAGACCGATATCGGCAAGCGCATCGACGAAGCCCTGGCTGAAATCGAGTACGAGAACCCCAAGCTCAAGGGCATCCTGGACAAGCGCTACGCCCGTGCCCAGTTGCCGGATGGCAAGCTCGGCGAACTGGTCGACCTGATTTCCACCATCGGCTTTGGCGAAGATGCCAGCCAGGCACGCGACGTGCTCGGCCAAGTGTATGAATACTTCCTCGGCCAATTCGCCAGTGCCGAAGGCAAGAAGGGCGGCCAGTTCTACACGCCAGCGTCTATCGTCAAGACGCTGGTCGCTGTGCTCGCGCCGCATCACGGCAAGGTATACGACCCGTGCTGCGGCTCCGGCGGCATGTTTGTACAGTCTGAGAGGTTCATCGAGGCACACGGCGGCAAGCTGGGCGATGTGTCCATCTATGGCCAGGAGTCCAACCCCACTACCTGGCGCCTGGCGGCGATGAACCTGGCGATTCGCGGCATCGACTACAACCTGGGTCGGGAACCGACGGACACGTTTACCCGCAACCAGCACCCGGACCTGCGCGCCGACTTCATCCTGGCCAACCCGCCGTTCAACATCAGCGACTGGTGGCACGGTAGCCTAGAGGGCGACCCGCGCTGGGTCTATGGCACGCCGCCACAGGGCAACGCCAACTATGCTTGGCTGCAGCACATGCTGTATCACCTGCGCCCCAACGGACGCGCCGGCATCGTGCTGGCTAACGGCTCGATGAGCTCCAGCCAGAACAACGAAGGCACCATCCGCGCCGCCATGGTCGACGCTGACGTAGTGGAAGTGATGGTGGCTCTGCCGGGACAACTGTTCTTTAACACCCCGATTCCGGCTTGCCTGTGGTTCCTAGCCAAGCAGAAGACCACCCGCCAGGGTGAAGTGTTATTCATCGACGCCCGCAAGCTCGGCACCATGATTAGCCGCGTCCAGGCTGAACTTAATGACGCGACCATCGGGCGCATCGCCGGCACCGTGGCAGCTTGGCGTGGCGAGGCCGATGCGTGCGAGTATGAGGACATCCCTGGCTACTGCCGTAGCGTAAAGCTGGCTGAGATTACCGAGCATGGCCATGTACTAACACCGGGGCGCTACGTGGGGGCGGAGGAGGTCGAGGACGACGACGAAACCTTCGCAGACAAGATGCTGAAGCTCACCGAGCAGCTGGGCGAACAGATGGCTAAGGGAGCAGAACTGGACCAGTTGATTCGGCAAAAGCTGGGGGGGCTGGGGTATGTGTTCTGAGTGGAGTGAATACAGCATTGACGAAATCAAAGCTGACACGCCCAATAGCATAGCCATTGGCCCATTCGGTTCTCGAATGAAGGCTGACTGTTATGTCGAATCTGGGGTTTCTGTCATTCGCGGTACCAATTTAACCTCTGGTCGAGAGTTTTCTGGTGAGTTTGTATTCATCACTCCAGAAAAAGCACACGAATTGGGAGGGGCCAATCTTCGACCCAATGACCTCGTATTCCCGCACAGAGGTGCAATTGGTGAAGTGGGAATTGTTCCTGACAACGGCACTCAGTATGTGTTGTCAACAAGTCTAATGAAACTCCAATGTGATGAGCGCAAAGCAAATCCATGGTTCATTTACTACTTCTTTAAATCTGCGAAGGGACGTTCAGAACTTCTCAAGAACACCTCGCAGGTTGGAACACCGGGTATTGGTCAGCCACTGACCTCACTTAAATCCATTCGTCTCCATCTACCCTCCGTTAAAGAGCAAGGACATATCGTCAGATTGCTCAAAGTTCTCGACGACCGTATTACCCTCCTGCGCGAAACCAACTCCACCCTGGAAGCCATCGCCCAGGCGCTGTTCAAGTCCTGGTTTGTCGACTTCGACCCAGTACGCGCCAAGCAGGAAGGCCGTGCCCCGGAGGGTATGGATGAAGCCACCGCTGCGCTGTTCCCGGATGGGTTTGAGGAGTCGGAGTTCGGGTTGGTGCCGAGGGGATGGCCAGTTCGCCCCATCGGAGATGTGGTGGAAAGCGTTGGTGGAGGAACCCCAGATACCAAAGAGAGCAGTTTCTGGGAGCCCGGAGAATACTGCTGGACGACCCCCAAAGACCTATCCGGCGCACAAGCGCCTGTACTGTTGACCACTGAGCGCAAGTTATCAGCCAAGGGGTTAAACAAAGTCAGCTCAGGGCTTCTGCCTACCGGAACGCTACTCATGTCTTCTCGTGCGCCGATTGGTTATTTGGCTATCGCCCAAACCCCGTTGGCTATCAACCAGGGGTACATAGCGATGTTGCCCAGTAGCCGACTCCCCCCGCTGTACATGTTGTTCTGGTGTCGTCATAACATGGAAAACATAAAGGGGCGTGCTAATGGCTCCACCTTCATGGAGATAAGCAAAAAGGCATTCCGTCCGATTCCCGCACTGGTACCGCCAACGCCGATTCTTGATGCCTTTAAGGATATAGCCGGGGCATTATTTGAGCGCTTGGTTGAAAACGAAAAGCAGTCCCAAAACCTCGCCAGCCTCCGCGACACGCTTCTCCCTCGCCTGATTTCTGGCCAGCTGCGCCTGCCCGAAGCCATGGAGCTCATCGATGCCTGAAATCCTGCAATGGAATGAAATAAGCGAAAGATACCAAGGCGGAGCTCTATTGCTTGGGAATGGTGCAAGTATGGCCGTGCATCCGCCATTTGGGTACTCATCACTTCGAACTGCCGCACAAGAGGCCGGACACATTACTCAAGCCGTTGCCGATGTTTTCTCTGCATTTGATACAGATGACTTCGAGCTGGTATTGCGTCGCTTGTGGCAGGCCAAGCTGGTGAATCAAGCCTTGCAGGTAGAGCCGGGAAGGGCCGAAGAGGCGTACCGGCAGGTACGCGAGGCCTTGATTGCCACCGTACGCGACATTCACATCTCCTACGAAGATGCATCCCAGCATTTCGAGGCAATCTACGGGTTCATGAAGGACTTCAAGACCGTGCTCTCACTCAACTACGACCTAATGGTGTATTGGTCGATGATGGCGAGCCGGGAGACTTTGGGAAACTGGTTCAAGGATTGTTTTCAGCAGGGTGGGGTGTTCCGGGATGACTGGAAGACGCTGCGCGAGCCGTATCAAGCAAATGGTTCCACCCTGGTGTTCTACCCTCACGGAAGCCTCATTACCGCCCGGACCGACGAATCTTCCGAGAGGAAGCTTTTGGCTGGAGCTAACAACCTGCTAGAGAGCGTCTTAGAGCGCTGGGAGAATGAAAACTGCGCACCACTTTTTGTTTGCGAAGGAACATCCGAGCACAAGAAGCAATCAATCAGCGCCTCTGACTACCTAGCACGCGTGTTCTGGGATGTAATTCCGTCAATCACCAATTCGCTGGTCATCTATGGCTGGGGCATTGCAGACCAAGACCGGCACATCCTTGAGCAAATCAAGCTTGCACAGCCGAATCTTGCCCGCCTCGCTGTCTCGGTTTACGGTCAGAACCAAGTTGATGCACAACGAATGGAGACAAAACTCGGTGCATTAGGGCTTCATGAACTCGTCTTTTTTGATGCAGAGAGCCCAGGCTGTTGGATTCACCCACAGTAATACATGCCAAGAAAATATTTTGTGGCTCGAAAAGCCCGGTAACCGCATCAAGGCTATAGCGCCAACCGGCCCCAAAATCCACTTGATACCAGTGTAACGCCATCTTTCAAGGCAAGAAGCGTATGACCGAAGACCAACTGGAACAGGAAACACTGTGCTGGCTGACCGAAATCGGCTACACCCCGTTATTTGGCCCCGACCTTGCTCCCGAGGGGAATAGCCCTGAGCGGACCAACTACCGCCAGGTATTGTTGCTGGAGCGGCTGCGCGGTGCCATCGCCCGCCTCAACCCGACCATCCCGTTGGTCGCTCGGGAGGACGCTCTACGCCAGGTCCAGGACTTGGGCATCCCGGCTTTACTGTCAGCCAATCGATGCTTCCACCAGTTGCTAGTGGGTGGCGTGCCGGTTGAGTACCAGAAGGATGGCGAGGCCCGGGGCGACTTCGTGCGGCTGGTCGACTGGTCCAACCCGGCCGCCAACGAATGGCTGGCGGTGAACCAGTTCTCCATCAAGGGGCCGCACCACACCCGCCGGCCGGACATCATCCTGTTACTCAACGGTCTGCCGCTGGTGCTGCTAGAGCTCAAGAATCCGGCCGACGAGAACGCCGACATCTGGAAGGCCTACGACCAGATTCAGACCTACAAGGAACAGATTCCGGACGTCTTCCAGTACAACGAAATCCTGGTCATTGCTGACGGCTCCGAGGCACGCATGGGCTCGCTGTCGGCCAATGCCGAGCGCTACATGCAGTGGCGTACCATCGACGGCGTCACCCTCGACCCGCTGGGCCAGTTCAACGAACTGGAGACCCTAGTGCGCGGTGTGCTGGCACCGGCCTACCTGCTCGACTATCTGCGCTTCTTCGTTCTGTTCGAAGACGATGGCACCTTGGTCAAGAAAATCGCCGGCTACCACCAGTACCACGCGGTGCGGGCGGCTATCCAGCAGGTCGTGTCGGCCTCTCGCCCCGGAGGCAGCCACAAGGGCGGCGTGGTGTGGCATACCCAGGGCAGTGGTAAGAGCATCACCATGACCTGCTTCGCCGCTCGGGTGATGCAGGAAGCCGCGATGGAAAACCCGACCATCGTGGTCATCACCGACCGCAACGACCTGGACGGACAGTTGTTCGGCGTGTTCTCACTAGCTCAGGACTTGTTGCGCGAACAACCGGTGCAGGCTGCCACCCGTCAGGACCTGCGCGCCAAGCTGGCTAACCGCCCTTCTGGCGGCATCGTGTTCGCTACCATCCAGAAGTTCATGCCTGGAGAGGACGAGGATACCTTCCCGATGCTCTCGGACCGACACAACATCGTTGTCATCGCCGACGAGGCGCATCGTACGCAGTACGGCTTCGAAGCTCAGCTGAAGGGCAAGCTTGGCCAGGAGAAGTACCAGGTCGGCTACGCCCAACACTTGCGGGATGCGCTGCCCAACGCCACCTTTGTTGCCTTTACCGGTACCCCGGTCTCAAGCGAGGACCGCGATACCCGGGCGGTGTTCGGCGACTACATCCACGTCTACGACATGCAGCAGGCCAAAGAGGATGGCGCTACCGTCGCCATCTACTTCGAGTCGCGCCTGGCCAAACTATCGCTCAAGGCCGAGGAGTTACCCCAGATAGACGCGGAAGTCGATGAGCTGGCCGAGGACGAGGAGGAAAGCCAGCAGGCAAAGCTGAAGAGCCGTTGGGCCGCGCTGGAGAAAGTGGTAGGCGCGGAACCACGCGTGGCGGCCGTAGCCGCCGACCTGGTGGCCCACTTCGAGGAACGCAACAAGGCGCAGAGCGGTAAGGCGATGGTGGTTGCCATGAGCCGGGAGATTTGCGTCCACCTCTACAACGAAATCATCAAGCTACGTCCCGACTGGCACGACGCTGACCCGGAGAAAGGCGCCATCAAGATTGTGATGACGGGCTCCGCTAGCGACAAAGCGCTGCTGCGGCCCCACATCTACAGCAACCAGGTCAAGAAACGCCTGGAGAAGCGCTTCAAGGACCCGACCGACCCGCTGCGTCTCGTCATCGTGCGCGACATGTGGCTGACTGGCTTCGATGCACCCTGCGTTCATACGCTGTACGTCGACAAGCCGATGAAGGGCCACAACCTGATGCAGGCCATCGCCCGGGTGAATCGGGTGTTTAAGGAAAAACAGGGAGGCCTGGTGGTGGACTACATCGGCATTGCCAACGAACTGAAGAGCGCTCTCAAGGAGTACACCGCCAGCAATGGCCGCGGCAAGCCAACTGTGGACGCGTCCGAGGCCTACTCCATCCTGGCCGAGAAGCTCGACATCCTGCGTGGTATGCTGCACGGCTACGACTACAGCGATTTTCTGGTTGCAGGTCACAAGCGCTTGGCGGGCGCGGCCAACCATGTATTGGGACTGGATGACGGCAAAAAGCGCTTTGCCGACACTGCGCTTGCGATGAGCAAAGCCTTCACCCTGTGTTGCACCCTAGAGGAAGCCAAGGCGGAGCGCGAGGAAGTAGCTTTCATGCAAGCCGTGAAGGTCATTTTGACGAAGCGCGACCTCAGCCAGAAAAAGCGTGCGGATGAAGAGCGGGAGCTGGCTATCCGCCAAATCATTGGCTCGGCGGTGGTATCCGATGAGGTGGTGGATGTCTTCGAGGCTGTGGGCTTGGACAAGCCCAACATTGGCATCCTCGATGATGCTTTCCTGGCGGAAGTCCGCAACCTGCCCGAACGGAATCTGGCTGTTGAGCTGCTGGAGCGGCTGCTGGAAGGGGAAATCAAGAGCCGCTTCGCCGGTAACGTCGTTCAGGAGAAGAAGTTCTCCGAGATGCTGGCCAACGTGGTCAAGCGCTACCAGAACCGGGCTATCGAGACCGCTCAGGTCATCGAGGAACTCATCGAGATGGCCAAGAAGTTCCATGCAGCCGCCAGTCGTGGTGAGGAACTGGGTCTGACCGAAGATGAGGTCCGCTTCTACGATGCACTGGCTAACAACGAATCCGCGGTGCGGGAACTGGCCGACGAGACTCTGAAGAAGATTGCCCATGAACTGACCGAGAATCTGCGGCAGAACATCACCGTGGACTGGTCGGCACGCGAAAGCGTCCGGGCCAAGCTGCGCCTGATGGTGAAGCGGATTCTGAGAAAGTACAAGTATCCACCGGACCAGCAGGATGGGGCTGTAGAGTTGGTACTACAGCAAGCCGAGGCATTGGGTGAGGCTTGGGTCTGACGGAGCGGTCTGTCCCGCTCCATCATGTAGCCTAGGACCATTAGTCATGAGTCATATGAAAGGAGCGTCACTTTGTGGCCATTGTCTTGTACTAACGTTTGTTCGTAGATTATGTCGGGTTGGCTGGCCTGGCCTTTTGGCTCGTCGAGCCACCAGTGCGCGTCTATCTCATGCCACTCATCAGGGTCACTTGTAGAAAGCCGGCTTGCACTCTTAGTTGGCAACCCGTCCCCCTTTCGAACGCACAGCCACTCCGTAAAGAACTCGCTACGAATTGAGTAGCGCACTATGTTGTCTTTAGAAAATACAACCGCGCAAGCGTAGTCGCTGAGTTCCACAACTCTACGAGCAGTCATCTCAAAGCTTGTAGCAAATTCATCGCGAAGTTGCAGTATGTGGGCGAGCTCAGGCTCCTTGAGTTGAAGCATCCTCCGCTTAACCAAAAGTGCCGGCATAAGTAGCTCTGCCGAGAATTGGTTTGCCTGGACTTCCCATTCCGTTTTGCTACGAGAACTAATGTCCTCAGCGGTGCATTGGAAAGAGGTCTGTCGGTGCCAAGGGAGCAAAAAGTGACCCAACTCATGGCCAATCGTGAACCGCTGGCGTGGCCTAGGACTCAGCGAGCTGAAAAAGATGGCTCCATCCGACTTTGTCTGGTTGGTGATAAGTGCACCTTCAAAGCCAACACTGCTGAACGCCTCAATCCTTGAAATTCCAGCCAAGCGCGCCAAGTCCTCAACCGGGACCGGAATCGGCATCTCTGGATTCTGGCGAAGGATTTCTGCTACGAGTTGTTCAGGCCGAACAAGGTCTGCAAGTTCAATCAGGTCAAGTTGGACCATCTCCATTGGCCTTTTTGTTTTTAAAGAGTTCCAGGGTTTGCTTTAAAACAGTCTGTTCAGCCTCCGATAGTGACTTGAAGTCACGGAAAAACTGTTGCGCCTCAACATCCTGAAGTGAAGATTCTTCGCCCCCACCCGCCAGATATGTCATTGGCACAGAAAAATGCTCGGCCAGCTTTCGAAGCAGTTCCAGGGAGGGGTTACCGCTGTTTCCCTTTTCCATCTGCCAGATATGTGTCTTGGAGACGCCAACCGCATTGGCGACGTCCTGTAGTGATTGGCCCTTGCGTAAGCGCAGCTCAGTCAGCTTAGCACCGAGGGACATGTGTAACTCCTTACAAGACAGAATGCTTACTAAAAACAATATATTCTAGCCTAAAAACGAGACGTATCACAATAGTTGACGAACGGCATGTCGTTAACTTAATATAACGATACGTTCTCAAGGGCGAGTGCCCGCGAGCGTTCTGCCCCATGGGCACTCTTTATGAAAAGGAAGTACAAAAATGTCCTCAGAACAATCCGTCCAACATGCCGCCAATGCGCCTGGCGATGAAAAGACGTACGACATCGTTATTAATGGTCAACAGGAGACCATATCCGACCACCACCTGACATATGAACAGGTCGTTCGTCTGGCCTTCCCCGGGGGACCGTTCGACATCCTCTACTCTGTCAGCTATGCGAATCCGCACGGCCATGACGGCACCCTGGCCCCAGGGCAAAAAACCGTTGTCAAAGATGGGATGAGCTTCAATGTCATCAAAACCAATCGCTCCTGATTCTGGGTTGCAGCTGCTGGTAGACGCCGGCTACGAAGTCGAAGTGCGCCAGCAGCACCTGCTGGTGCACTCCGTGCCCTACGTGACATCTGCCCGGCAGGTCAAGCGAGGCACCATGGTGTGCCTCTATCTTCAAAGCGGCGACAGTATATTGCCGCCCAATACAACTGGCGGCGACACACATCAAGTGTGGTGGGCTGGCGAATATCCGTGCTTCGCTGACGGTTCACCTATGTCTCAGCTAGAGAACGAACACAATCGCGAAGAGTTGTTTCCTGGTTGCACGATTGAACACCGCTTCTCCAACAAGCCCTTCGGCATTGATGCCTACCAAAACCATTATCAGAAGGTCACGCATTACGTAGGACTGATTCAAGCCCAGGCGCGGGTGTTAGAACCGACAGCCACGGCACAGACGGGTCGACTCATGAAAGCAGAGGAAGCTAAATCGGTTTTCCGTTATGCAGACACAGCCTCTGCACGGGCGGAAATCATCATGACGTCTGCGCGCCTTGCAATGGAAAAAGTTGCAATCGTAGGTCTGGGGGGAACGGGCTCATACGTGCTTGACCAGTTAGCAAAGACGCCAATCCAGGAGATTCACCTTTTTGATGGTGACCTGTTCCTGCAGCACAATGCCTTCCGGTCACCTGGTGCGGCTACGGGGGAGGAAATAGACGCAAGGCTGCCTAAAACAGATTACCTTCAGCGCCGATACGATGCCATGCACCGAGGCGTGAAGAGCCACCCGTACTACCTAGACGAATCGAAAGTTACCGAACTCGAAGGCTTCAACTTCGTATTCGTGTGCGTTGACAAAGCTATAGCTCGCCGGCTCATCTTCAACTATCTTCTGGCACAGGGCATTCCCTTCATCGACGTTGGAATGAATCTGCAGCTTGTGCAGCAAACCATGAAGCTGGTGGGTAGTTGCAGGGTAACCATAGCTACTCCGCTTCAGAATGACCACTTGGAGCAGTGCGTGCCTCTGAACGATGGAGACGAGGATGTCCTGTATCAGCAGAACATCCAAGTAGCAGACATGAATGCCCTTAACGCTCAACTTGCGGTTATGCGATGGAAACAGCACTGCGGTTTCTACCAAGCGGACTTTGACACAAATAACATACTGTTCTCGGTCAACATGACGTCTCTCGCAAGAGAAGTCGCTCCCAAGCAAAGTCAACAATGAGAATCGAAGCGGTCAAGCCACAATTCGTAGAGTATGTCCCCAAAGTTCTTGAGCCGGGCGTGTTGTACATCAGCGAAAAGTACAAGACTGCCTCGCATCTTTGCGCATGCGGCTGTGGAGAAAAGGTTGTAACACCTCTCTCCCCTGCGGATTGGAAGCTGCAAATAAAGGGGGGAAAGGTGAGCCTTCACCCGTCGATAGGAAATTGGAATTACGCGTGCCGTTCGCATTACTGGATTCGCGACAACTTCATCGTCTGGTCCACTGGCATGTCCAAGCAGCAGATAGCTCGAGTCCAAGCGCGTGACCTTGCCGATAAGGCCCGCTACGTAGCGATAGTGAACAAACAGAAAGATGAGGCTGCTCAGGCTAGAGACGAGGGGACAAACTCTTCGGGTTCTATCATTGGTCGCCTCTGGAAAGATTTGCTAAGCTGGTTTGGCTTCTAGCCTGCCCCATCACGGCACGTCGACTCTCACCGCTTTTCGAGGGCGAGTACTTCGGCCCGGAAAATGGACCTGTTTGCGCAGTTGGCCAAGCCGGCCACTGCGGAAGGCCCGCTCATCGGCAAAACGGTTGTCGTTACTGGCACTCTGCCTACATCTCATGCGAACAGGCCAAGACGCTGGTCGCGATGCCCTGCCAAAGGCGCTAACTGAATAATGGTGGCGCGGGTCAGCATTACAGTAGACTAATATCTCGAATAGATAACCGATAGGGGTTGGGCACCTGCATCATCATGGCATTGCAGGGGCTAAAAGCCCCGCTGGAGCACAGCCAATTAGACAGCCATGGGAGCAGTTAGTGGTGCATGGTGCTCATACCCCTCAAGCCAGAAATCGCTTGGTTCTACCTTTTCCAACCATTCCGGCTCGTACTTGCCTGTGACAGCGAAATCCGGAACCCTATCGGATATAACCAGTTTGGGTGCAGGGAAAGGTTCCCGCTGTAGTTGCTCTTGGAGCATATCCACATGGTTCTCGTAAATATGCGCATCACCGATGAAGTAGGTGAACCAGCGAGGCGTGTACCCGGTCAGTCGCCCGACCAAGTGCAACAGCGCTGCCCCTTCAGTCAAATTGAAGGGTGTCCCTAGGCCGACATCGTTCGAGCGGATGTACAGGCACAGCGAGATTTCCCGTTTCGACTGATTGACCAAGAACTGATACAGCAGGTGGCATGGCGGCAAAGCCATTTCCTCCAGTTGTGCCCAGTTCCAGCCATGGAAGAGAATTCGGCGGTTGCCGGGGTCGGTCATGATGGTGTCCAGGCACTGCCGAAGCTGGTCGATGGCCTTGTACAGAAGGGCACTGGTGGTTTTACCGTTTTCGCCGACATCCTCGACCGTGCCAATCTGCTGGTAACCGCGGCTCAACGCATCGGCAACTTGGGCTGCACTCTGCGGTTCGCTGAGGTCTATCACCTTGTAGGCTGGCCACTGACGCCACTGAACGCCGTACACGGAGCCTAGGTCGTTGTCCTGGAGTCGGTAGGGGTTAGCCAGCCATTGAGTATTCTCGTTGGCGTTCTGGTCCCATACCTTGCAACCCAGGGCACGGAAGTCTGCTGCGCTACGGTATGCCCGCATGAAACCAACCAGTTCGCCGATAGCGGACTTGAAGGCCAATTTCTTGGTGGTGACAGCAGGAAAGCCTGCCTGAAGGTCGAACTTCATCATGGCGCCCGGCATGCTCAGGGTGCGGATGCCTGTCCGATTGTCCTGCCAGGAGCCGTTGTCAAAGATTTCTTGAACGAGGTTTAGATACTGTTTCATGTTTGTCCTTTGGTACCGAGATTGGTACTAGGTATAGCTACTTGTCTGTTTCACCGTCCTGGTCAGATTCGGTAGGCGAGAAGGGTAAGACTTTTCCGGAGGATTTTCGAGGATTACCGACTGCTATAGAGCGCAATTGTGCTTCCAGTTCCTCAGCACGGCGCTTGTAGGCGTCTCGCTGGCTTTCAAGGGTTTCTATCAGGTCTCGCAAGGTGTCGTGCTTGTATTTCCAGAAGAGCAATTCGTCACGGTTTTTGTCGAGCCGATTCCGATACCTCTCGATTTGGAACTTTTCTCGTGTCGCTCGTGGCTCTGGCTCAGCTACTTCCTTGGCTGACCGAGATTCCTCCTTGAGCCTCTGCAATTGCTCCATCGGCCACTTCCGATTGCGGAGCGTTCCGCGAGAACATCCCGCCAGCTTAGCCAGGTTGGTTTCGGTCCTTTTAAGTCGGCGGTCATTGGCCATCAGCTCCAACGCATCCTGAATGCGCTTGGTAACCAGCATAAAATCCTGCTGGTTGCGCTCGTCGAAAGGGAAATTGTCTTTGGAGTCCATGCTTATCAGTTACTGCCCAACTGCTTGAGAATTGCCTTGGCACGATTGGATTTTTCGAGAAGCTCAACCCTCGCGTGTTGCATTTCAGGGCGCTCAGCGAGGTCCGCATTCTGCTTGTCGACCTTCTTCCAAAGGTGTTCGTGTTGCTTGGTAATGAGTGCATTGGGACATGACTCGGGCGAGCACTGTAGCGAGCCAGTACACGCCGGCTTCTGTGTGCTGCCATCCTTATTTTTGATTTCGCGTCGCCCAAGGCAGTACCCCATGCCAACGCTGGAGAAAGGAATGGCCTTGGCTGCCAATCCTCGAATGATTTCGTCCTTGGTCATGCCCGCGGCCTGCATACCTTCGAAATATTGTTTGCGTCGTTGGCTAAATTCCTCGCTCCCGCCGCCGGCGAGAGGGCTGTCCGGGTCATAGAGCGATTTTGCGAGCTCGAAATGTAGCTTCGGTGCCTGGGTTGCACGTTCAAACTTCAAGTCAGCGATGCCGCCGTACATTAACGTGACTTGAGGAGGCGCAGCACGGAGCGCACTGTGGAGGTGCTTTAGCTGGTGAGCGATGAATGGCAAACCCAAGTCGGCACGAGCCAATTGGTGGCCCAGTGTATGCCGGCAACGATGGGGGGAAACCTTAATTTTCGCCCAGGTTCCCTCTTCATCAATGCGGCCAATATATCGGACGAGGGCCTGCGCCAGACCATTGGGTGAGTATGCACGACCGCAACCATTTTCGACCGTGTTTAGCCCAGAAATCAGGAAATGGTTATTCGTGAACGCCGCGAAGAGTTCTAGGCACCGAAGGGCATCGCGCATTGCCGGAATCGCAGGCCATAGGTCCTGGTCGGTTGGGTTGTTAATGTCTTCGTGCTTGATATGGGTTCCGACCAGGAACCACATGCCTCGAATCCGTTGCAGACATCCTGACTTGAACCCAGTCAGGTCACTGTAACGAGCGCCTGTGTACAGGGCAATCAGAGAACAAGATGCCTCGTGAACACGGCGAATGTATTCTAGGACCTCCCCTGCTTTGCAGCCCAGGCTCTCCAACTGGTTTTTCTTGGCCTGAAATCCGTTTCCTTTGGCGACCTTGCTTTTGCTGTGCTTCTGCGCGTAGTCCCTCTCGCGGTACTCGATATACGCCTGAAATATCGCCGGACCATCCAGGTTTACGAAGGTAGGGGGAATAACGCCGTGGGCATCAGAGAAAGGGGTTTCTCCAACAAACCTCAGGAAGCCCACAATGTCATCGGTTGCAGTGTTCGAAATCAGGCGAAATAGTGGATTGGGAAAGACAGGCTCATAGTCATGGCGCGCTTCGGATTCTTTGAAACCGAGAGAGCGGATGTCGGTAGGCGTCCAGCGGGGGGCAAAGCCCACACAAGCTTCCTGTATGGCTGGGCTTGCCAGATAGATTAGTGCTCGCCGAAGGTCTTTCCCCCTGCCGAAATTCCAGTCCCTAAGGGATTCCCTGAGGTGTCTTACGGAAACATCGTGCAGTGACTCAGCCGGCGGCAAGGAGCCTCCGGCCAGTAACGATTTCTCGTGCACATGGGCAAGGAACGTCAGAAGCTGTTTTACAAGTAGGCATACAGTATGCGGATGATTTCTACTGTTTCCTTTGCGCCGGGAGCAGACAATTGCCGGGGTATGCAGGTAGAGGAAGGCAAAAAGCTTAACGACTTGAATGGTGGCCCAAGGAAGCGCGGCATACGAGGTGTTTTTGTCGCTCGTCCAAGAGATTGTGATTTCAGCCGCTGAATTGTTTTTGAGGCGAGGGTTTTCGGGGTCGAGGAATGACCAGTCGTCATCGCCAAACCGGGCACTCTTTGACACAACTGTTTGAGCACCGATGCCGTTGGGGAAGAAGTACAGTATTTCCTTGCCGGTAAAGGAGTGGAGATTGATGGTCATTCCTCACCGCCTGAATAGACCAGTGGGTCAATTACGACATCCAGCAGCTCGGCAGCCGCTACACCTTCGTCCAGGTCCTCCTCGCTGAACTCGCTTGTGTCGGGGTCAAAGATTTGGTCCAGAATTGCCAATGATTTTTCATATAAGGCAACATGGGGAAGGTCGACGCCTGTGTTGGTTGTGGCTGCCCGTATCTGATTACGATAGTGGGCCAGAACAGGTAGATGCTCCTTCATGACTACAATGTTCTTGCAGAGCAGGCACATGTTGAATCGAGTGCAAGCTTGGCCTGCGACATAGTCAGCTGCTAACTGGACTGGGCGTGGAGGGTCAAATACGTTTTTGCAGTCGGAAATTAAGCCCTTGAAGGGTATAAGCGGTGCCGACCGCTGCTCTAGCGGTTTGGGTGGGCAGAATTCCTCGCGGTTGCTCCAAATGCGTTCAAGGGCATTGGTAACCTCTCGTTCAGCAACCGCATCCAAGGTGCGTTGCTCAATATAAGCGAGAGTTGTCTTGATGGATTTGTGGCCGGCGACATGCTGGATTTCAAAGAAATCCTTGCCTTGGGCCGCCATCTCGGTAAGACGAGTCGGGCGGAAGCGCACGAGGCTAAACGACAGGGGCGTGCCTGACGACGAACGGAGGTTATGCCGTTCGCTCATTTCACGGCACCACTGGTTCATCTTCCAGACTGGGACCGCTTGGAATTCACCGTGGCAGTTGTAGCCAGACGATTGGTAAACGAAGAGCAAGTGTTTCAGGTGTGCTGGAAAGTCCGCGTGTTCTCGAACAGGCTGCGTAAGCCGAAGGATTTTCTCGATGACTCGCTGCACGAGGACGGCGTGTTGCCGCTTGAGGGGCATCTCGGCGTCTTCAAACTCTTCTTCCGGGTCAGGTTCATCCTCGTTGAGAAGGTCTACCAGTAGTTCCTTTTCGCCCTTCGAGCGCAGCTTCAGGTAGCGCAATACTGGTGTTCCAGTCAGAGGGTGTTCCGCCAGGCAGTCAACTTCGAGTCCCATAAGTGAGCTGGGATTCAAGCCTGTTAGATAGCTTAGTTGAATAACGAGAGGCCAAAGAATGTCGCGGTCAATTTGAGGGGTAACCCCCCAGCGCTTATAAACTGCCATGTAGCCGCCGTGGTAGCGATTGGCACCCGAGAAAAATACCTTGTGGTTGTCACCTTCACCGTCAGTTCGAGACATCGCCCGGCAGTCCATTCGATGTTCGAAGTACCAGTGCATATTAGCCATGCAATTCCACCCGTAGCCATGCTCGGCATATTTTTGAGGGTTAATTCGTAAGGACGGTTCAGGCCTAACCTGAGGGTCTCGGCCAGTTCCCGTAGGCTTGTAGCCGGCCAGCACTGCGTTGGTGTACTGAAGGTCTTCTTTGACGGCCTCCAGAATGCCCGCGAGCTCATCGCTGCTGTACGGGTCGTGCATGTCAGTGTCACGATGCGCTTGGGGCATCGAGATGGCTATGATGTCGTGGGTTGCAGCGACTTCAAGGACGACAGCCTCTGTCATTACTTGTCGAACCGCGCTTACGATGCCATTCAATGTGTGGCTACCAAACTGGGTGCTATCATCCTTCTCCTGGGTCAGAAGCCAGGTTCTGAAGCGCACAAGTGCGAGGCTATCCCAGCGCTCCTTAATAGCAAAGGGCGCGAGACCTTCTGTTTCATGAAGAAACCTTAGGTAGAAGCTCAGTGCATATCGATAGTTGGTTTTCCCTTCCTTGCTCGGAACACGGGATAAGCGCTGCTCAAATATCCAAGTAACCTGCGTAAATGGCTGCTCGACTGTCGCTTCCGGTAGCCCGTAATACGCAGCCTCATCAAAAGGAATTACCCGAGAGTTCATACCTTGCCCCCAATTCGACGCTTCGGGGGTTCCTTCTTTTCGGGAAGGTAGGTTCGGTCAAAAATCTCCTGAGACTCTTCGAAGCGGGCCTGAAATTCAGCTTGGCCGTAGTTGGAGCGTATCTGCGCTAACACAGGAGCAGGGATATGGGTGTAAATCTGAGTGGTGTCAATGTCATTGTGGCCAAACATTTTTTGCAGAATGACCAAGTTATCCAGCATGGTTTTCCCATGCTCGCTTTTCAACACCGAATATGCCGTTCCATGGCGCAACCTGTGGGCACTTGCTTCGGCAAGTCTTGCTCTGTCTCGCCCTCGGGCAATGAGTGCTTCGATGGCATCTTCGGTCCATGGCTCACCGAAGACATTCAGTAGTGCCGGTTTCTCGTTCTCATCGAAGTCAAAATTGAATAGGAACGCTTTCGTATTGTGGTGCCGGGCTATACGAGCAAGCAGCGCTTTCGTGATGATGGTTTGGCGCTCTTTGAATTGTCCGCCACGTCCTTTCGAGCCCTTCACAATCAGCGGGAAATACATCTGACCATCGGGGTAGTGCCTCCAATCCGGCAAGTCGGTCTTGCGAACCCGAGAAACCTCCGATACGCGCAGGCCAGTGTCATAGATGAAGTGGACTACTAGCCGCTGAGCCTCGTAATGCAATTTTTGCAGAAGCTCAATTACTTGGTGGGAGGTCAGGTACCGCGGCTGTCTCTTGATTGGTGCAGGGGTGCGGTATGGCGCGTTCTCTGGGTAGAGCGGCCGTTTATGTGCATACTTGGCTTCGTCGGAGTTGAGCCAGTTGGTAAATCTTCGGATGGCTGCTTCGGCCAGTCGCACTGTGGCTGCTTCCTGTCCGGACCCTTGCAGCGCTTGGTAGAAAGCTGAAATGGCGGGCACCTTCAGCGTTTTCAACGCATCGTCGACACGTAGTTGACCATAGACATCATGGTTCTCTAAGAAAATGCAAAGGTCCCGAACCTTTTCAGCGTATCGCTGGAGGGTGCCAGGCGCAGACTTTTTTGGTGATGTTACAAGGCTGCGTAAATATTCCGTAGGCAACTCGATAACGCGCTCTTCCTCATCCAGAAATAGGAATGCCGGCTTGCCTTCGTATTCGGTGATATGCAGAGGCATAGTTGCCTTTTATTGCCGTAATGAGCATTATTTTACGGTCGGAAATAAAACTACACAAGCCAAAAAAAGAGCCCGTTTAGGCCTGTACTGAACAAATATTGTTGCGGTCGGTAAAAAGATTGCCCTCGGCATCGGCCCATTCGTCCCAGATGGTCACGCCGTTGTCCTTCAGGTAAGCGATGTTCGTCGAGCCCTGCAGGAACCAGATCAGCTCATGGACGATGGATTTCAGGTGCAGCTTC
>JACCDS010349520.1_pt1 | contig 19446 bp, 16 predicted proteins | sample 7446441 | NCBI WGS metagenome assembly JACCDS01 (sample SAMN15323445, study PRJNA562643) | freshwater metagenome | isolation source: river surface water | place: USA:Blue River Watershed | collected 2017-08-17
GTCCACCCCTTCGCGCTGCATGACGCGGGTCATGGCGGCACCGCCATCGGCCACGATGGCCACAAAGCCCTGTCGCGTGAGGTAACGGCGCAGCAGGTCGCGGATGCGTTCGTCGTCGTCAACAACCAGAATCTTGTCGGCGCGAGCAGGCAGAGGGGCTGAAGTGGTCATGTGTTCGAGTGGGCCGAAGGGCCGTCAATGGTGCAAACGAGATAAGAGAACCGCATTCTGACCCCGAAACCCTTGGGTGTGCCCTCCTGGGCCATGCGGCCCCCGCAGGGCGATACATCCACTTACATTTGGCGGCTGCATACCCGGGACATTGGCGCGGCAAAGGCGTCTGATGGCGTACGTTTGCTTTGGGTGCTGCGGGGCAGCGCGCCATGTGTCAGGTCCTCGGTGGCCGGGGCAAACCACACAAGGAAATTCATGAAAAAGATAGCTTTAAACGCTTTTGCTGCAAGCGCAATGGTGCTTTTTTATTCAAATTTTGCGCTGGCGCAAGAGGTTGGCGCGGGTGTCGATGCGGGCAACCGCGTCAGCCTACAAGCCAGCGCCAGTATCGAGGTGACGCAAGACTGGCTCAGCCTGGCCTTGAGCACCGTGCGCGAGGGGGCCGATGCTGCCGCCGTGCAGTCGCAACTCAAGGCGGCGCTCGATGCAGCATTGGCGGTGGCCAGGCCCGGTGTCGAGAAAGACAAAATGGAATTGCGTTCGGGCACTTTCAACCTGTCGCCGCGTTACGGGCGCGACAACAAGATCAACGGCTGGCAAGGCAGCGTGGAGCTGATGCTGGAAGGTCGTGACTTTGAACGCATCACCGCCACCGCAGGCAAGGTGCAGACGCTCACCTTGCAAGGTTTGCAGTTCGGGCTGAGCCCGGCATTGCGCACCAGCCTGGAGTCTGACCTGCAAGCCCGTGCCATTGCCCGCTTCAAGGGCAAGGCGCAGGACGTGGCCAGCGCGTTCGGGTTCGGGGGGTATCAGTTGGTGCAGGTCAACGTTGGGGCCACCGACAACAGCGGTGGCAACCCGAGGCCCATGTTGGCCATGGCAGCCAGGGCCGCATCGGCAGACATGGCCCCGGTGTCAGCCGAACCTGGGCGGGCGAACGTGCAATTGACCGTGTCGGGCACGGTTCGCCTCAAGTGAAGCTGGGTCCGCCACCTGCGGCGGACCATGTGGGCGCTTACTGAGCGGTCCAGCCGCCGTCCATTTGCCACGACACGCCGCGGATGTTGTTGGCCGCTGGCGAGCAGAAGAACACCGCCAGTTCGCCCAGTTCTTCGGGCGTGGTGAATTGCAACGATGGTTCTTTTTCGGCCAGCAGTTGGCGCTTGGCGTCTTCGTTCGAAATGCCCGCCGCTGCCGCTTTGGCATCGACCTGCTTTTGCACCAGGGGGGTCAGCACCCAACCGGGGCAAATGGCGTTGCACGTCACGCCGCTGGTGGCGTTTTCAAGGGCCACCACTTTGGTGAACCCCACGATGCCGTGTTTGGCTGCCACGTAGGCCGACTTCTGCGCGGAACCCACCAGCCCGTGAACCGATGCGACGTTGATGACACGGCCCCAACCCGCCGCTTGCATGGCAGGCAGTGCCAGCCGCGTGGCATGGAATGCGCTGGACAGGTTGATGGCGATGATGGCGTCCCAACGGTCAACCGGGAACGATTCCACCGGGGCCACGTGCTGGATGCCCGCGTTGTTGACCAGCACGTCAACCCGGCCAAACTCGGCTGCAGCGGCAGCCATCATGGCCTCGATGTCTGCGGGTTTGCTCATGTCGGCACCGTGGTAGCTGACTTTCACGCCCAGTGCAGCCACTTCAGCCTTGGCACCTTCCACGTCGCCAAAACCATTGAGCATGATGTTCGCGCCCTGGCGTGCGAGGGCTTTTGCAATGCCCAGACCGATGCCGCTGGTTGATCCGGTGACCAGTGCCGTCTTGTTCTTCAACATGGGGTTCTCCGATTCCATTACGATTTGACAAATATGCGGGAAGCTGCACACGGTGTGCAGGCCTCGCGCCATTATCCCGGACGCTGTGGGGCAGCCGTGCCAGCAGCATCACGTCAGCTGTCACTTCGCCATGTATCACCAGCCAACTCTTGCCCATGTGGACTGTGTCAGCCCACCGTTTTCGCGCGTGGACCTCATTCAGGAGATGCAATCTGTTTCAGGCGAAGGTGGCAACTGCATGGGGCAGGGCGGCGTGCCCCGCCGGATGGCCTACTGGGACTGGGCGGCTGAGTCGGGCTGCAACGACCACGTGGTGGTGTGCGTGCACGGCCTGAGCCGTCAGGGGCGAGATTTCGACGTGCTGGCCCGTGCGTTGCGGCAGTCGGTGCGTGTGGTGTGCCCCGATGTGGCTGGGCGGGGCCAGAGTGATTGGCTCGAAGACCCCATGGCGTACCAGATTCCCACCTATGTGCAGGACATGGTGGCTTTGCTGGCACAACTGCGCGAGCAAGGTGCGAAGACGGTCGATTGGGTGGGCACCAGCATGGGGGGGCTGATTGGGGTGGTGATGGCGTCGCAGCCCGATCTGGCCATCCGGCGCCTGGTGCTCAACGATGTCGGGCCCAGTGTGGAAGCCGCAGCGTTGCTGCGCATCGGCGCCTACCTGGGACTGGATGTTCACTTTCCCAGTCATGCTGCGGCTGTTGACTACTTGTGGCAAATTTCCAGCACGTTTGGTCCGCATTCGGCCCAAGAGTGGCAGGCGCTGTCTGCGCCCATGCTCAGGGAGGCGGACGACAAATGGATCCTGCACTACGACCCTTGCATTGCCGTGCCCTTCCGGGCGCTGACGGCAGAGTCAGCACAGGCGGTAGCTGAACACAGTCAGGCTGCATTCTGGAAACTGTACGAGGACATTCAGGCGCCGATCTTGCTGTTGCGCGGTGCGCAATCTGATTTGCTGAGCCGTGATACCGCTGACCGCATGGCGACCTGCGGTCCGCGTGCACGATGCGTTGAATTCGCAGGTGTGGGGCATGCCCCTACGTTGGTTTCGGCCCATCAGGTCGAGGCTGTGACCACGTTCTTGCTGTCCGACTGATGAAAAGCCTGTCACACGACACCGCAGCTGGCCTGCGGTCTGCTGCGCCGACACCAGCCACGCCCGATGGCGGGCGTGCCGTTGACAGCCCCTTTATCGTGGCTGCAACGGCTGATGCAGGCAACCAGGTGGCGGTGCCGGCGGCCCGTGCGCGTGCATTTGCCGAGCCACTGGTGGGTAACGCGTGCCTGGACACAGGCGAGAACATCCTGGCGCATGCGGATGCCGTGGTGGGGTTGCTGGAAGTGATAGGTGGGTCGGAGGCCATGAAAACGGCCTGTTACCTGGTGTACGCATGGGATTACCTGAACAAACCGAAAGAGGTCATTGCCAAAGCGTTTGGTGACAGTTTTGCCGATTTGGCGCTGGAAACGTCTCGGCTGGTTCAACTGCAGCGCCAGACGCGCCAGAAGGCACAGCAGGTGCGGGCCGACAAGGCGCTGCTGGCCGAGCTGACAGGGGCCACGCCGAGCAAAGCACCGCCATCCGAACTGGCGGCCAGCCAGACCGAAAACATCCGCAAGATGTTGCTGGCGTTCTCGCGCGATTTGCGGGTGGTCATGCTGCGTCTGGCCTCACGGTTGCAGACCCTGCGCTACTTTGCTGCCAGCAAACAGGTGCCACCCTATGAACTGGCATGGGAAGCCCTGCATGTGTTTGCACCGCTGGCCAACAGGCTGGGCATCTGGCAGTTCAAGTGGGAGCTGGAAGACTTGGCATTCCGGTTCCTTGAGCCCGATGCTTACAAGCACATCGCGCGGCTGCTGGACGAAAAACGCATCGAGCGCGAAAGTTACATGCTTGATTTGCGCAACAGGCTGGAAGCCGCACTGGCTGAGCAGGGCATACAGGTTCAGGTGCAAGGGCGACCGAAGCACATTTACAGCATTGCCAAAAAAATGCGCGGCAAGGCACTCGATTTCGAGCGTGTGTTCGACATCCGGGCCTTGCGCGTGGTGGTGCCCGATGTGGCGGCGTGCTACACAGTATTGGCATGGGTGAACGACCGGTTCACACCCGTGGTCGAGGAGTTTGACGACTACATCGCGCAACCCAAACCAAACGGCTACCAGTCGTTGCACACCGTGGTTCGTGACGAGCAGGGGCGCGCCATCGAAATCCAGATACGCACGCACGACATGCACGAGCACGCCGAGCACGGCGTGGCCGCGCACTGGGCTTACAAAGAAGCGGGTGCCAAAGGGTATGCGGGTGTGTCGGCATCGTCCGATTACGACAACAAGATTGCCGTGCTGCGTCAGTTGCTGGCCTGGGAGCGTGACCTCAGCGGAGAAACACAAACGCTGTTTGACGATCGCATTTACGTGTTCACGCCCGATGCTGCGATTGTCGAATTGCCCACGGCTGCCACGCCAGTTGATTTCGCCTACACCGTTCACACCAACCTTGGGCACCGCTGCCGTGGTGCGAAGGTGGATGGCGTGCTGGTGCCCTTGAATACGCCGCTACAGAACGGGCAAACCGTTGACATCTTGCCCGCGAAGGAGGGGGGGCCGTCTCGCGACTGGCTGAACGCAGATCTGGGTTACCTGGTCAGTCCGCGCGCACGTGCCAAGGTGCGTGCATGGTTCAATAACCTGGCAGCTGAAGCCACCATGGCACGGGGGCGGGAGGCCATTGAAAAGCTCCTTCAACGTGAAGGCCGTACATCCCTTGCGCTGGATGATCTGGCGGCGCAAATGGGTTTTACTTCCAGCAATCAGTTGTTCGAGGTAGTGGGCAAGGACGAGCTGTCAATCAAGGCGGTTGAAAGTCAGTTGTCACCACCGGAGCCTGCACCGGCTGCCGATGAGATGCCCTTTGTGCACACCACACGGCGCAGCGACAAGTTTGCTGGCAGCCACGTGTTGGTGGTGGGGGTCGATTCGATGCTTACCCAGCTGGCCAAATGTTGCAAGCCTGCGCCACCTGATGTGATTGGCGGGTTTGTCACCAAAGGGAAAGGGGTGAGCATTCACCGCGCTGATTGCTCCGATTTCAGGTACATCAGCCGCACTCACCCAGACCGTGTCATTGCCGTGCAGTGGCGTGGCATGAAGGGTCCACAAGCCGCGTTCTACCCTGTTGATGTGACGGTCGATGCGCGGGACCGGCAAGGCTTGTTGCGCGACATCTCTGAGGTGTTTTCTCGCGAGAAAATCAATGTCATCGGTGTGCAAACGCAGTCAATCAAGGGCATGGCTTGGATGACCTTCACGGCCGAACTGTCCGATGCCTCACGTTTGAACAGGTTGATTGCCGCGCTGGGCGAAGTAGAGGGTGTGAATGCAGCCCGTCGCAAATGATTTGGCGTGTTTTTGTGAATAGCCAAAAATCACGCTATAATTCGAGCTTCGAATCGTTTGTAGGCGCGTAGCTCAGCTGGTTAGAGCACCACCTTGACATGGTGGGGGTCGTTGGTTCGAGTCCAATCGCGCCTACCAAACACTTTGATCCCATTTCTTCATGGGTTTCATCAGTCCGGAAGGTTGCACGCAAGCTGAAAAGTGTCAGGCTTTTCAGCCAGTGGAAGAACAGGTTGCGTGGCTGTCTGTTCCCCTGGATACACATCGTGCACAAACCCGAATCTGCCTCGACGCCTGCTGGTGTGAGGATCATCAAAAAATACCCCAATCGTCGTTTGTACGACACTGATACGTCAACGTACATCACGTTGGCCGAGGTCAAAGGTTTGGTCATGCAAATGGCGCCGTTTGTGGTGCTGGATGCCAAAACCGGTGATGACCTGACCCGCAGCATCTTGCTTCAGATCATCCTGGAGGAGGAGACGGCAGGCGTGCCGTTGTTCACCGAGCAAATCCTGGCCAACATCATCCGTTTTTACGGCCATGCCATGCAGGGGTTCATCGGTGCGTACCTGGAAAAAAACATGCAGCTCTTCACCGAGATGCAGCAAAAAGTTGCGCCACAAACTGGCAGCGGAATGAGCCCAGAGGCTTGGAATCAATTCCTGAATGTCAAAAATCCCATGATGCAAAACATGATGGGCAGTTATTTGGAGCAATCCAAGGCGGCATTCGAGCAAGTGCAAGATCAGATGCAACGCAACAGCGAACAAGTGTTGAACGCAATGGGCTTCAGGCGCCCAGGCTGATGCCAATCACCTGCTCATACGGATACAAGTGAACCCAAATTCCTCCAACACATTGGCTGCCGTGCCAAAAGTGGGATTCGTTAGCCTGGGATGTCCCAAGGCGTTGACCGATTCCGAGCTCATCCTCACGCAATTGAGTGCTGAGGGTTATCAAACCTCCAAAACATTTCAAGGTGCCGACCTTGTCATCGTCAACACCTGTGGGTTCATTGACGACGCTGTCAAGGAAAGTTTGGACACCATCGGTGAGGCATTGGCTGAAAACGGAAAAGTCATTGTCACTGGGTGCCTGGGTGCCCGTCAGGCGGATGACGGCAACAACCTGATCGCCCAAGTGCATCCATCTGTGCTTGCGGTGACGGGGCCGCATGCCACGCATGAGGTGATGGAGGCTGTCCACAAGCACCTGCCCAAGCCGCACGATCCATTTACCGATCTTGTGCCGCCGCACGGCATCAAGCTGACACCTCGGCACTATGCCTATCTGAAAATCAGCGAAGGCTGTAACCATCGCTGTACGTTTTGCATCATCCCGTCAATGCGCGGTGATTTGGTCAGTCGCCCTATCGGTGATGTGCTGACCGAGGCTGCCAAACTCTTTGCGGGTGGTGTGAAGGAGTTGTTGGTGGTGAGTCAGGATACCTCCGCCTATGGTGTGGACACCCAATACCGGACAGGTTTCTGGGGCGGCAAACCCGTCAAAACGCGCATGCTGGATTTGGTGCGGGAGTTGGGCGCGCTGGCCAAGCCGTTTGGGGCGTGGGTTCGATTGCACTACGTGTACCCGTATCCGCATGTGGACGACATCATTCCCTTGATGGCCGAAGGTTTGTGTCTGCCGTATCTGGATGTGCCGTTGCAACACAGTCACCCTGATGTGCTCAAGCGAATGAAGCGGCCGGCCAGCGGTGAGCGCAACCTTGAACGGATCGAGCGCTGGCGCGAGATGTGCCCCGAGTTGGTGGTGCGCAGCACGTTCATTGCGGGCTTTCCTGGCGAAACAGAAGCCGAGTTCGAGCATTTGCTCGAATTTGTGAAAGCGGCTCAGATTGACAGGGCTGGGTGCTTCGCCTATTCGCCTGTCAAAGGGGCTGTGGCGAACGAATTGCCCGGTGCGCTCTCTGATGAGGTCAGAGAGGAACGGCGGGCTCGCTTCATGGCTGTGGCGGAAGCCGTGTCCACGCAGCGGTTGGCCAAGCGTGTCGGCAGTACGCTACAGGTGCTGGTGGATTCTGCCCCCGCAATGGGGAAAAAGGGTGCCATTGGCAGAAGTTATGCTGATGCGCCTGAAATTGATGGCTTGGTGAGGTTGTTGCCACCTGAAAAAATCAGCAAGACACTGAAGGTTGGTGAGTTCACTCGTGCCAGGGTTGTGGACACGGATGGTCACGACCTGATTGCGTTGCCGCTTTGAGTGTTGATGGTGTTTTGTGCCGAGGGTTTGCTGTACGGCTGCCTTCGGTGAATTGCCTGTCATGCGCGGGCAGCGGTATTCGAATGTGTCTAAAGCGGCCTGAATGCATGCCAGGGAAGCCATCCTGCTGACGGATGTGCTTGGCAGGGCCACCTTCCTCCAAATCCCGTCATTGACTGGTAACACGACCCTGTATGATCAGCCAATGCCACAAATGAAAAAAGCTAGCAAGTCGTTGAACTTGCTAGCTTTTCAATTTGGTGCCCAGGAGAGGACTCGAACCTCCACGCCTCTCAGCGCTAGTACCTGAAACTAGTGCGTCTACCAATTCCGCCACCTGGGCTGTTCAGGAAAGATTGAAGTATAACACCAAAAATGAAATCACAAAAAAATTATCCCGAAGAAATTCTTGGCACTGTCGCTGGTCACCGTGATGGGCATGGATTTGTCTCCCGCGACGACGGTGGCGCTGACATTTACCTGCCACCTAACGAGATGCGTGCCGTGTTGCACAAAGACAAGGTCAAGGTCTTGATCGTCCGCAGTGATCGCCGTGGCCGCCCTGAAGGGCGTGTGACAGAAATAGTCGAGCGCTCGGCAGCTCCCATCATTGGTCGCCTGTTGCAAGAAGGAGGGGCCTGGTTGGTGGCGCCCGAGGACAAACGGTATGGTCAGGATGTGCTGATTCCGCGAACGGCTGTGGCCGGTGCCAAGCCAGGCCAGATCGTGGTTGTGGAACTGACGGAGCCACCAGCGCTGTACGGTCAACCCGTCGGGCGCATCTGCGAGGTGCTGGGTGAGGTGGACGACCCTGGCATGGAGATCGAGATTGCTGTACGCAAGTACGGTGTGCCGCATGCATTTTCAGAGGCGGCACTGGCCCAGGCACGTGGATTGCCTGATGCCGTCAGGGCCAAAGACCATTTGCACCGAATCGATCTGACCGATGTGCCGCTGGTCACCATTGATGGCGAAGATGCCCGTGACTTTGACGACGCGGTGTTTGCCCAGCCAGCGAAAGTGGGCCGAGGCAAGGGGTGGCGGTTGTTGGTCGCGATTGCGGATGTGAGTCACTATGTGGAGACCGGCTCATCCATTGACGTGGACGCCTATGACCGTGCCACCAGTGTCTATTTCCCACGGCGTGTGATCCCCATGCTGCCCGAGAAGCTGTCGAATGGTTTGTGCTCCCTCAACCCCGCGGTCGAGCGGTTGTGCATGGTGTGCGACATGCTGATCACCGCCGGTGGCGACATCCACGCCTACCAGTTCTACCCGGCCGTGATGTTCAGCCATGCCCGACTCACGTACACCGAGGTTGCCACCATCTTGGCCAATACACGTGGGCCGGAAGCGTCACAGCGCAAACCACTTGTGCCGCATTTGCTGGATTTGCAGGATGTGTTCCGGGCCTTGCTGCAGGCACGTCAGGCGCGTGGTGCGGTCGATTTCGAAACGACGGAAACGCAAATTGTGTGCGACGAGTCGGGGCGTATCGAGAAAATCGTGGCCAGGGTGCGCAATGAGGCGCACCGGGTGATCGAGGAAGCCATGCTGGCTGCCAACGTTTGCTCTGCTGATTTCATTGCGAGCAACAAGCGACCCGGTTTGTACCGCGTTCACGAAGGTCCGACACCCGAGAAGCAAGAAACCTTGCGCGCCTATCTGAAGGTCATGGGCGTCAGTCAAACCATCAGTGACCACCCGACGCCAGGTGAGTATCAGCACATTGCACAGGCCACGAAAGACAGGCCAGATGCCCAGCAGATCCACACCATGTTGTTGCGCTCCATGCAGCAGGCGCTGTACACACCTTTCAATGGTGGGCACTTTGGATTGGCCTTTGATGCCTATACGCATTTCACAAGCCCCATCCGTCGCTACCCTGATTTGTTGGTGCACAGGGTCATCAAATCGATTCTGAGCGAATCGCGGTACCAGTTGCCCAAGTTGCCCACGCCGGGCGATGCGCACGCCAAACTGAGCAAGCGGCTGGAAAAGAAGCCGCTCGCCGCTCAGACTGAGCATCGCAAGCCTTCTGCCGACCTGTTGGAATGGCAGGCGGCAGGCTTGCACTGCAGTGCCAACGAGCGGCGTGCCGATGAGGCCAGCCGGGACGTGGAAGCCTGGTTGAAATGCAAATACATGCGCGAGCACTTGGGCGAGGAGTACGGTGGCGTGGTGTCGTCTGTCACGAGTTTCGGCTTGTTCGTCACGCTCGATGCCATGTATGTCGAGGGCCTGGTTCACATCACCGAGTTGGGTGGTGAGTACTTCAAGTTCGACGAAGCGCGGCAAGAATTGCGTGGCGAGCGCACGGGCATCCGGTATGCACTCGGTACCCGTGTGCAGGTACAGGTCAGCCGCGTGGATTTGGATGGCCGCAGGATCGATTTCCGTCTGGTGCGTGACACCGACGAACTTGCGACCAAACCGGCCAAGCATCGGGCTGGTGCAACAGATGCAGAGGGCGGGAAGAAGTCTTTGCACGGTGCGCGGTCTGCTGGTGGGCGAGGTGACGAGTCGCCGGCAGTCGAGTCGGGTAAGCGGCGTAAGCCTACCAATCGCGCAGGGAAAGATGCTGGCAAGGCCGCCGCACGAGGAGGTCGTGCTGAGGGTGCACCCAAAGCACGCAAAAATCGCCGTTGACCGCGCTTGCAAACCATGACGGCTTGCAAAGACCCGTGAACTTTCATTCTGGCATTCCATGCAAATTCTGTATTTTTTGATCGACACCGTTTTTTTTGTTCTGGTGGCATCTGCGCTGCTGCGCGCATGGCTCAACGGCACGCGAATCAGCATGACGCAGCAACCAGGGGTGTTTGTGATGGCTGTGACAGACTGGCTGGTGATGCCGCTGCGCCGCATGCTGCCGGTGGCGGTTCAGCGCTCCCGTTGGGATGTCGCCAGTTTGATTGCTGCAGCGGTACTCTGCCTGACTCAGGCTGTGGTGCTGCTTGGTATGAGTGGTGTGCTGATGGGGCACTCCAGCCCCGCTGCGGCTTTGCTGCCTTCAGCCTGGGCGATGGTGCCGTTTCTGACGGTGAAGCTGCTGTTGCGAACCGCCATTCAGGGTCTGCTGTGGCTGGTGGTGGGTTACGCCATCCTGTCCTGGGTGCAACCGTATGCCGGCGTACAGGCCTTGCTGTCTCGGTTGTTGGACCCGCTGTTGGCGCCCTTGCGCAGGTGGGTGCCTATGGTCGGCGGCGTGGACTTGTCTGCGCTGGTGTTGGTGTTGCTGCTACAGGTCGCATTGATGCTGCTGGGGTAGGGCGGTTGGCTGCCACAGCGTACTGTCAGTTGGCGGCGGTCAGTTTTCTGCAGGTGGGGTGCCTGCCGCAAACGCCAGTTGGCTGGCTGACAAATGTGCGTTGACTGGCCACCCGTCTGCCACTTGGCCGTGGCTGTAAACCACACCACACACGACAGACACGTATCCGCTGAGTACCGCTTGCGTGCAGTCTGATGCCGTGTCTGCTTGTGGCGCACGCTCCCATTCGGCTGTGTGTCGGGCCAAGGCTGCGCCCAGCATGCCTGCCAACACGTCGCCTGTGCCCGCTGTGCTCAGCTTGGCGTTGCCTGTGGGGTTGATGGTGGGTACACAGCCCGGTGCAGCCGTGACCGTGCCGCTGCCTTTGAGCACACAAATGCAGTTGAACCGCTTGGCAAGGGCTGCTGCCGCTGACAAGCGATCCTGCTGCACCAAGCTGGCGGTGGTCTGCAGCAGCCTGGCAGCCTCCAATGGATGCGGCGTCAGCGCCGTTACAAACTTGCTGGTTGCCCTGATCTGAAGCAACTGTTGCAGTGACACATCGGCCGCAATGGCGTTGAGCGCATCGGCATCCAGCACCAGTACGGTGGCCTGACGCAGCAAGACGGGAAGGTAAGGGATGACGGCTTGCCCGCCGCCGCAACCGCATACCCAAATGCCGTCCGGTAACACTTGGGATGCCAGCACGTCCACCTGGCGGAACATCAGTTCGGGGCACACGGGGTCCAGCGTGGTGGGGTGGCCGTTGTCGAGCGGCACCACAAATACCCGGCCAGCGCCTGCATGCAACGCTCCTCTGGCTGCCAGCAAAGCAGCACCTGCCATGGCATGGCCGTTGTGCGAGATGCCTTGTCCTCCGACCACCCAGACATCGCCAAAATCTCCCTTGTGCGTGGCATGCGCCAAACGGGGGCGGCGTGACGGCAGGGCGCTTTCAACGGAAGCACCATGCGATGTTGGGGCCATGCTGAGGCTTGGTGCAGCGGCCAGCCAGGCCGTCGGCGGATGTGTTGGATGGTCAGCTGCGCCAGCATTCAGGTCGTCAAACCACACTTCCCCTGCGGCATCTTTGCCTTGGCCCGTGAGCAGTCCGGGCTTGATGGTCAGGAATGTAAGGGTAAAAATGGCATCTTCGCATATCCTATTTGGTTTGTTTGCTACCAATAAATTACCTTTTTCGGGATCCAGATCGCTGGGGGTATCCAAACAAAGCAGCTGGTTACCCACTTGCCTGAATGTGGCGATCAGCCGCTGGAGTGGTGTCGGTTCCGTATCGACGGGAGCGCCCGGACGGGCGTTGGCGCCGATGCCCAGCAGTGCGTCGATGACCAGATCGCACCGAGCGGGTGGGGCGTCCACAAAGCAAACCCCTGCTTGCCGGGCAAGGTTCAAGGCCCACCGTGCATCGCTTGGCATCCTGTGCTCGTCTCCGCACCAAGTGACAGTCAGGACCCCTTCTTTTTCCGCCAGCCAGGGCGCGAGCAGCGCAGCGGTCAGCAAGCCGTCGCCACCGTTGTTACCGGGGCCGCATGCCACCCAGACGCTTCGCGCATGGGGTGCGATGGCTTTGGTCAATTTGGCGGCTGCCACCGCTGCGCGTGCCATCAGCGTGTGAGGCGGCAGACCGCTGGCCAATTGAGATTCGATGTCTCGCGTGGCTGAGATGCCATGCAGAGCGTGAGCTTGCACACTGCCGGTGATTTTCAGCATGGGTATGAGCCTGGGTGGTCAGGTGCCGGTTGACGATGCTGTGGCATGTGGGTGTGGCGTGCGATTCAAATGCGGTCGTCAACCGAAGCGGCTGGGCGCCAAGCCCGTCAGTTGCTCGGAAGCGGGACCACCTTTCAACAGATTGGCCATCAGGCGGGCTGCGCCTGGCGCGTGTGTCCATCCCTTGGCACCAAAACCCAGGTTCAACCAAATTTTCGACAAACCGCTGGCACCCACCAGTGGCAAGCCGTCTGGGGTGAATGCACACGTGGTTTGCCATGCTTGTGCGCAAGACTGCACACCGTGCAAGCTGGCCGAACCCGGGAACCAGTCATTCAGAACCTGATACAACTGTTTGAACACCGGCTCTGCGTCCTGGCCCGGCCAGATGCCGGTGGCAGAACTGGCGCGTATCCGTTGCCCAGTGCGCGTGATGCTGATGCGGTGCCGGGCGTCGAACACACCAGACACCGGCGCAAAGTGAGGGTCTCGAATGGGTGCTGACAACACGCATTGGTTCATGTTCAGCAAAGGCAAGGTCAGGCCGACGTCGGCAAGCAGGGTTGCGCCCTGGTGTCCGGCACACACCACCACAGCATCGAACACTTGCTCCTGACGAGTCTGCGACCCCGTTTGCAGTGTCAATCGCCCGCCTGCGTGCAGTGAGATCACGCTGGTGTTCATCTGAAACACACAGCCACGGCGCATTGCGTCAGTCTTCAGCAGGCTCAACCATTGGCGCCCGTTGATGATCTCGTCTTCTGGCAGCCACCAGCGTGCAACCGGCACGGTGTCGTCAGACAGGCCGGGTTCCAGTTTTTTAGCGCCAGCGGGATCAAGTTCAACGACTTTGACCTCCCGGTCTCTCAGGCGCTGCAAGCCTGCTGCGTAAGGTGCCGCATCGGCGTCCGATCGCATCAGCACCATGACGCCCTGGCTGCGCTCGACATCGACGCCGGGCTGAGACAGGGTTTGCCGCAACCGATCAGCTGACAGCGTGGCCAAGTCCAGGCTGGTGGCAAAAAGAGCGGCCTGATGGGGGGGCGTGCTGTGCTGCTTCATCGCTGACAGCCAACGCCTGGCGCCGGATCGGCCCCACCAGCTTGCTGACGTGGTCAACCCGGCAGGCCCCACCTTTGGCCAAGTGGGGGACACGCTGTCCCATCCGGTCAATCCGGCCATGCCCACCCAGCCTGGGCTGGCAAAACTGGCACCTTCTGCAATGCCGCCAGTTTTGTCAAAGACGCTGACCGTGTGACCGTCAGCTGTCAATTCCCACGCCGTTGCAATACCCGCCACGCCTGCCCCGATGACCGCTACTCTCAATTTCGTGCCCTGTGTCAGTGAACCCATGCCAACTCCCGATGGTAGGGTAATTTCCGTGGCAGCTTGTATGGGGGCGCATGCGCAGTACAGTTGGCGAGCTCACGGCGCGGGGCAGTGGCCTGCTACAATCAGCGGGTTTTGCAAACAGCAGTCGTTGCAATTCAATCGCAAACCAGACAACTCGGGTGCCGGGTCAGGTAAGAAGCCTGGTCGGTCGTGTCTGGATTTCAGAAACAACCTTTGAGAGATTTTTACTCATGTCCATTTCAATGCGCGAAATGTTGGAAGCCGGTGTCCACTTTGGTCACCAAACCCGCTTCTGGAACCCCAAGATGGCACCGTACATCTTTGGTCATCGCAACAAGATTCACATTGTCAACCTCGAAAAGACGTTGCCAATGTTCGAGGAAGCTCAGAAGTTCGTGCGTCAGTTGGTTGCCAACCGTGGCACCATTCTGATGGTTGGTACCAAGCGCCAGTCTCGCGACACCGTGGTTGCCGAGGCTACTCGTGCCGGTGTGCCATACGTGAGCCAGCGTTGGTTGGGCGGTATGTTGACCAACTTCAAAACGGTCAAAACATCCATCAAGCGCCTGAAAGAAATGCAAGCGCAGCAAGAAGCCGGTTTGGACCACATGAGCAAAAAAGAGCAGCTCACGTTCACCCGCGAGATGGAGAAACTGGAAAAAGACATCGGTGGCATCCAAGACATGCCCGCATTGCCCGATGCCATTTTTGTGATCGACGTTGGTTTCCACAAAATTGCTGTGCTGGAAGCGCGCAAGCTGGGCATTCCATTGGTTGGTGTGGTGGATACCAACCACTCACCCGAAGGCATCGACTACATCATCCCCGGTAACGACGACTCTGCCAAAGCGGTCGAGCTGTACGCACGTGGTATTGCCGACGCAATCCTGGAAGGCCGTGCCAATGCGGTGAATGACGTTGTCAAGGCTGTTGCAGGCGATAGCGCTGACGAATTTGTTGAAGTGAACGAAGCATCCGCTGCCTGAGTCGTCGCTCGGCCACGGAAGGGGGCTCAGTGAGCCCCTTTTTTACAATTGAACGCTGCCACAGTGTGTGGGCAGCCACTGAACGGAGAAAAAAATGGCAATCACCGCAAGCATGGTCGCAGAACTGCGCGCAAAAACCGATGCTCCCATGATGGAGTGCAAAAAGGCCCTGACTGAGGCTGACGGCAATATGGAAAAAGCAGAAGAAATTCTGCGCGTGAAATTGGGTAGCAAAGCTGGCAAGGCTGCCAGCCGCGTCACGGCTGAGGGTGTGGTGTCTGCGCACGTGGTGGGCAATGCAGCTTCCTTGGTTGAAGTCAACTGCGAAACTGACTTTGTGACGAAGAACGACAGTTTCCTGGGCTTGTGCAAGTCCATCGCAGAACTGACGGCCACGCAAAATCCCGCAGACATTGCTGCATTGTCTGCATTGCCTTTGACCGCAGAAGGTTTTGGCCCCACCGTCGAAGACGTGCGCAAGGGTCTGATCGGCAAGATTGGCGAGAACATGGCCATTCGCCGTTTCAAGCGCTACGCAGATGGCGGCAAAGTGGCCAGCTACCTGCACGGCACCCGCATTGGCGTGCTGGTCGAGTTCGATGGTGATGACGTGGCCGCCAAAGATGTGGCTATGCACATTGCGGCCATGAAGCCCGTGTCGCTTTCCAGCGCTGATGTGCCTGCCGAGTTGATTGCCAAAGAGCGCTCGGTTGCAGAGCAAAAAGCAGCCGAATCTGGCAAGCCTGCGGACATCGTTGCCAAGATGGTTGAAGGTTCTGTGCAAAAGTACCTGAAAGAAGTGTCATTGCTGGATCAAGTGTTTGTCAAAGCCGCTGATGGCAAGCAGACCGTCGGCCAGTATCTGAAAAGCACGGGTACCACCGTCAAGGGTTTCACCCTGTATGTCGTGGGCGAAGGCATCGAGAAGAAAGTGGACGACTTTGCCGCCGAAGTGGCTGCACAGGTTGCCGCTGCGCAAGGCGCCTGATTTCGAGCCATTTGGGGGGCTTCGGACACAATGTGACGTTGTGACCGTTGCTCCGGTTCTACCAACCCTTACCTGACCCAACCACATGCCTGCATACAAACGGATCCTGCTCAAGCTGTCTGGTGAAGCCCTGATGGGCGATGATGCTTTTGGCATCAACAGAGCCACCATCGTACGGATGGTCGAGGAGATCGCGGATGTCACCCGATTGGGGGTGCAGGTGGCTGTGGTGATCGGTGGAGGCAATATTTTCCGTGGTGTGGCAGGAGGTTCCGTCGGGATGGACCGTGCCACGGCCGATTACATGGGCATGCTGGCCACGGTCATGAATGCTTTGGCGTTGGCCGATAGCATGGACAAGGCTGGTCTGGTGGCGCGAGTGATGTCGGCGATTGCCATCGAGCAGGTCGTAGAGCCTTACGTGCGCCCTAAAGCACTGCAGTATCTTGAAGAAGGCAAAGTTGTGATCTTTGCCGCAGGTACGGGCAACCCATTTTTCACCACCGACACAGCTGCTGCGCTGCGCGGCGCTGAAATCGGTGCTGAAATTGTGTTGAAGGCAACCAAGGTAGATGGGGTGTACACCGCCGATCCGAAAAAGGATCCCTCTGCCAAGCTGTATGCCTCCATCACGTTTGACGAAGCCATGGCCAAAAATCTACAGGTCATGGATGCCACGGCGTTCGCGTTGTGTCGCGATCAGAAGCTGCCCATCAAGGTGTTCAGCATTTTCAAACACGGCGCATTGCGACGCGTGGTGCTGGGTGCCGAAGAGGGTACTTTGGTACACGTTTGATCTGATTCATTTGTCACGGGAGCATCGCATGAGCATTGCTGACATCAAAAATGGCATCGAACACAAGATGCAACAGTCGATTGAAGCGTTTCGCAACAGTCTGACGAAAATTCGCACCGGTCGTGCCAACCCTGCGATTCTCGACACGGTACATGTTGACTACTACGGCTCCATGTTGCCGTTGTCGCAGGTTGCGAACCTGTCGTTGCTCGACGCACGCACCATTGGTGTGGCCCCCTGGGAAAAAGGCATGGGCGCGAAAATCGAGAAGGCTATTCGCGAGTCCGACCTCGGGTTGAACCCTGCCAGTCAGGGTGACCTGATCCGTGTGCCGCTGCCCGCCATGACGGAAGAGCGCCGCAAGGAGCTGACCAAGGTTGTTCGCGGTGAGGGCGAGAATGCCAAAATTGCGATCCGCAACCTGCGCCGTGATGCCAACGAATCCGTCAAAAAACTGGTCAAAGACAAGCTTGCCTCTGAAGATGACGAGCGTCGCGCGCAGGAAGATGTGCAGAAGATGACCGATCGGTACATTTTGGATGTGGACAAACTGGTCGCCTCCAAAGAACAAGACATCATGGCCGTGTGAGTCCAGTTCGACTGCGCATACACAGGCTACAGTGATTTCTCAAGCAACCGTGCCAACCCACATTGCCATCGTCATGGATGGCAATGGCAGATGGGCTAAAAAGCGTTTTCTTCCCAGGGTTGCTGGACATAAACAAGGTATTGAAGCGCTCAGGCGCACCGTACAAGCCTGTCTGGACAGGGGTGTCGGTGTGTTGAGCGTTTTTGCGTTTTCGTCTGAAAACTGGTCTCGTCCTGCTGACGAAGTTTCAGGGTTGATGGAGTTGTTGGCCATGGCGCTTTCGCGAGAGGTGCCCAGCCTCCATGACCGTGGCGTGCAGATCCATTTCCCAGGTGACCGCAGTCGGTTGTCGGTACGTGTGTCCGATGGTTTGCTTGCTGCAGAAAAATTGACCAGCGGCAACAACAAGCTGGTGCTGAACGTCTGCTTTAACTATGGCGGTCGTTGGGATATCTGTCAGGCAGCTGAATCACTGCGATCAGCTGGAGAGGCCATCACGGAAGACTCCTTGAGCAAGGCGCTTGCCTTGGCTCACGTCACCGACCCAGACTTGTTCATTCGCACAGGGGGGGAGTTGCGTGTCAGTAATTTCCTGATCTGGCAGATGGCCTACGCTGAGTTCTATTTTTCCCAACTACTGTGGCCTGACTTCGGCGTTGAAGAGCTGGACCATGCCATCACGGTCTTCCGATCGCGTGAGAGACGTTTCGGTCAAACTTCCGAGCAGATCGTTGATAAAGCCCTGAGTGTGAAAGCCGGAGAACATTGATGCTCAAGCAACGGGTCATCACCGCACTGGTATTGCTCGCTGTGCTGTTGCCCACCCTGTTCATGACATCGCCCGAACCGTTCACCGTGTTGGCGCTTTTCATGGTGGCTGCCGGTGCGTGGGAATGGGGGCGCATGAATGGCTTGCCATTCCGGGGTGCGGTCGTGAATGCAGTGACGCTGGCATTCGCGTTGCTCGGATGGTGGCTCAGTGGTCGTTTGCAGTTGCCTTCTTCTGTGTGGATGCTGCCATCGTTGATCTGGGTGATTGGTGGTGCATTGCTGTTGCGTACCGGTGTGCAGGGATGGTCGGCATGGCCCAAGGGGCTGCGTTTGGTGTCCGGCTATGCCGTATTGGTATTTGCTTGGGTTGCAATGGCCAATGCTCGCATACTGGGTGTGAATTTGTTGCTATCAATTTTATTTCTGGTTTGGGCCGCCGATGTGTTTGCTTATTTTGGGGGCAAAGCTTTTGGCAATCGCAAACTGGCACCCTCCATCAGCCCTGGCAAAAGTTGGGCGGGGGCGTATGCCGGGGCCGTTGGGGTCATGGTCGTTGCGGGTTTATGGATGCTGGCTGATCAGTCGCTTTCAGTTGACTCTCTCAGCCTTTACACCACGCTGTGGCAACGGTTTGGTTGGTTGGGGCTTGTGGCACTGTGGGGCTTGACGGGATTGAGTGTGGTTGGTGACCTGGTTGAGTCATTGGTCAAGAGGTCAGCAGGCGTGAAAGATTCCAGCAATCTGTTGCCTGGACACGGTGGCGTGTTGGATCGCATTGACGCATTGTTGCCCGTGCTACCAGTGGCGATGATGTTGGTGGCTTGAGGTATTGATGCAAAAGCAATTGATCACCGTTCTCGGTTCTACAGGATCCATTGGCAAAAGCACGTTGGACGTGCTGAGTCGGCATCCAGATCTGTTTGGTGTGTTTGCGCTCACCGCATCGACGCAAGTCGACCTGATGTTCTCGCAAATCCAAGCTTGCCGCCCGGTGTTTGCGGTGATGGTCAGCGCGCCCCATGCCAAACGCCTTGCAGACATGGTGGTCAGCGAAGGTTTGCCCACGCAGGTGTTGGCAGGGGCTGAAGCACTGTGCAGCGTTGCCAGCGACGAGCGCGTGACCAGCGTGATGGCGGCCATCGTGGGTGCTGCCGGTTTGCCTTCGTGCATGGCAGCAGCACGGGCTGGCAAGAAGCTTTTGCTGGCCAACAAGGAAGCTTTGGTCGTGGGTGGCCCATTTTTCATGGATGCCGTCAACGCAGGTCGCGCGCAGTTGTTGCCAATCGACAGCGAACATTCGGCAGTGTTCCAGTCATTGCCTGATGACCGAGCGAGTTGGTCGCGCAGGGTGGAGAAAGTCATCCTGACCGCTTCGGGTGGACCGTTTCGCA
>JACCDS010945076.1_pt1 | contig 19442 bp, 21 predicted proteins | sample 7446441 | NCBI WGS metagenome assembly JACCDS01 (sample SAMN15323445, study PRJNA562643) | freshwater metagenome | isolation source: river surface water | place: USA:Blue River Watershed | collected 2017-08-17
ATACAGGAACCATACAGTTACGACGGTTATTCGGCCTACGACCAGCTATGTAACCAGCTGCTTGAGCAAGCCCGCATCGCTTTTATCGAACAATTCGGTTATCCGGCGCCACCACTGGTGTTCACTAACCTATTCCATCTCGCGGAACTGGAACTGGCCGGTAAACGCAATGCCCGTGGCATCAAAACACCAACCCAACTGATGTAGACTCGACAGCCCCTGCCAGCAAAAAGCCCGCACTGCGGGCTTTTTCGTTTTGCCGAATAAGACGTTAAATCGCTGCTGCCGGTTGTTTTTCCGGCGCTACTACCGATGGTTGGCTGGCTTGCATCGTCTGGCCGCGTTGTTTCAGCAAGTGATAGCGTTCAAGCTGCTCAGAAGTCAGTTTACGGGCGACTACCGGCCCTAACGGTAATGCCGCTACTTGGACGGCTGTCTTATGCCCCTTGGTATTGGGTAAAGTGCCGTACACATCGGTGACAGAATAATTCGACAAATTGGTCAGAATCGTTTTACTGCCTTGCAGATAGGGCTGCTCATCAAGGCGCAGATAGGTGGCTAAGTGTTTACGCAGATCGGCCTGAAAGTCCGGGAAATATGCCGCGCTGCGTTGGTAAAAGCTGGATACCCGGAAGCCTAAGGTCCCTTTTGGCAAAGTACCGCGGTTAGAGTTAATAAACTCAGCGGCATTTTTCACCAATTGCTGTTGCACATTGCTACCGGTATAGGCGATAGCCGGAAGATTCGGGCTACCGATAATGCCCTGATACAGGCCATAAATCACTTCCGGCTGTTGCGGAAATTGTTTCGGCAGGATCGCAAACTGAATGTCATCCAGACTTAACCGGACACCGGCAACGGTCAGGATCTTCTGACTCAGCAAGCCAGGTTGTTCTGATGTCCCGAGTAAAAACGTTGCTAGATCTTTGCGTGGATACACTTTGATCACTTCATCCAGCACTGTCACGTTGTACAGGTTCAACCAATAGGCTAGTTGTTCGTTTTTACTCAGCTGATTGAGCGGTGTTTGCTCAGGTACTGCCGACAACTGTTGGCGCAGCTGCGTCACGACATCACGCATTTCCGGGTTGCTTTGGTATTCTTCATAGTGAAAACGGTTGGCACTGAGCGCGGTAAAATGGTCACCAAGCGGATAGCTGCGGTATATGTCGTAACGTTGTTCACGTTCCAGCACCGTACTGCGTTGTGGAATGCCTTCGCTGAGGACTGAAGTACGAAGCACAAAATCCAGCACTTTATAATCGATTTTTTTGCCCTGCTCTACGCCGCCAAAAAAACTGGCGGGTAATGTCTGATTTGGGCTGGATTGCTGCGCTTGGGTCGGTGCAGATTGCGCCTGCACTGTGGAGGCTGCAACAACAGGTGTCGTTAACGGATTTAACAGCAGTGCGGCGATAACAGAAACAGAAGTGCGAAGTTTCATCGGCGACAGTCCTTGTAGGTTTGCATGACAATATTCACACTAGCTAAGCAAATACAAATACGCAATGATTAATTACATATTTTTTACTTAAAATAACCAGCCTGCTGGCATCACCTGCAGGCCGGTTATTGAGCCAACCTCTAGGCCTGATACAAGGTGCGGATCCACTTCTCTTCAGTGATAAAGTTCCAGCTCCATTTTTTCCACTGGGCAGACAAGCCTTTGGCCACCGCCTGATCTGCACTTAAACCCTGCGCTTTCATCGCCTGCACTTCAGCTAAAGTCTGCTCCATCATCGTCAGAAAACGCTGCAAACCAGCTTTATCCATCAGATCTCCATGGCCTGGAATAATCTTCGTGGTGTCGTCGACCTGACTGAGGATGGTCTTGGTATTGGCGATGTAACCGGCAACCGAGCCACCGCTGTTCAGATCGATAAACGGGAAACGGTCAGCGAAAAACAAATCACCCATATGCAGCACATTCTGTGCTTTGAACCACACCACTAAGTCACCATCGGTGTGACTAACTGGCATGGTCCTGAGCATCACTTGCTGACCATTCAGGCTCAGTGTTTTTTCGCCGCTGAAAGTCTCGGTCGGCAAACCCGCTTGGTTAAATTTGGCATCGCTTTGCAACCGGGTCAGCACCGCCTGATGCGCAATAATGCGTGCGCCGCCAGCCAAAGCGGCATTGCCGTCCGTATGGTCTTTATGAAAATGAGTGTTGACCAGCGTGTTGACGCTGACACCGCTTTGCAGCCGTTCCAGCTCGGCCTTAACCAGCGGCGCAGTTGCGGCAAATTGCGCATCAATGATTAAGGCGCCGTCTTTACCAAGCATTGCCGCAATATTGCCGCCACTGCCTTTGACCAGATAAAGCTGCGGTGCCAATTGCTGGCTGGTAACTTTTGGCGCATCGGCGGTCCAGGCAGAACTGACGAACAAAGCGCTGCCAAGCAGCGCGAAAGCAGGGATTAAACGAACTGAGATAGTCATTAGCAAAGGTTCCTGTGCTGGGGGATTCGAGTTGTATTGTCAGCAACTCGTTACGACACTGACGCTAAATCTGATCAGTCCCCTGACACAAGCCTTTGCCTATAGAATCACCTTAAGGTGCGACCACTGGCGTGTCGCAGCGATGTTCACTCTTATTTTTGCCTTCGCGATACAAATACGACGGCAACTGAACTTGTGCCAAGGCTTGCTCATATTGCAAGCGGCTGGCCGGTAAATCGCTCAAATGCAGTGCTTTTTTAGCTTCATCATAAGTACCGCGCACCACGGTCCCGTCCGGTTTTAAGATGGTCAGGCCGTCTGGCTGTTTCAGCGCAAAATACTGCTCAAACTGGATCAGCGCTCGCCCCGGTGACGTGCTGTCGAGCGTCAGATCCCGGCCGATCATCGGATGGCAACTGCTGACCCCCAGCATCGACAACACGGTCGGCGCCAGATCGATCTGACTTGCCAGCGTATCAATGGTACCAGCTTTGGTGTCGGCACCTAAAATGAGGCCCGGAATGCGGAATTTCTCCACCGGAATGAGGTTTGAGCCATAGACGCGGTTGTCATGGTCGGCGACCACCAGAAACAGCGTGTCCTGCCAATAGCTGCTCTGCCGCGCTTTTTTAAAGAACTGTCCCATCGCCCAGTCGGCGTACTTCACCGCGTTATTGACGGTATTTTTTGGCTCTTCATGCAAGTCGATACGGCCATCGGGGAATTCAAAGGGTTCGTGGTTACTGGACGTGAACACCAGACTAAAAAATGGTTGGCCGCTTTGCTGACGCAGCTGCTGCAGTCGGGTCAGCTCTGCGTCAGCTTTATCAAACAAATCCTCGTCACTGGCGCCCCAGCTGGCGACAAACTTAGGTTTTTTAATTTGATTGATATCGACGATTTGACTAAAACCGTTGCCGGTGAAATAGCTGCGCATATTGTCAAAATGCGCTTCACCGCCATAAATAAACTGCGTATGAAAGCCAGCCGCTTTTAATACAGACGCCAGCGTGGTGAAATTCTGCTGGCTATTGGAAAGCTTCACCGTGCTTTGCGCCGGCGTGGGTGCAAAGCCTGCAACGACAGCCTCGATACCACGCACCGAACGGGTGCCAGTGGCATACAGCTGTTCAAACCACAGCCCTTGTTGTTTCAGTGACTCCAGCTCAGGCGTCACCGGCACACCACCGAGCGACTCGACAAAAGTCGCCCCCATGCTCTCCTGCAGCACAATCACCAGATTAAGTGGTTTGTCGCGTTGGACTGTCGCTTGCTGTTGATGCCAGGTCGGCTGCGCCGGGTTATTGAACTGATAGTGTTTTAACCAGGGCCAGTCCAGCGCTTGTTTTAACATGGTCGCTTCGTCGAGCTTGCCGTACATTTCAGTGGAACGTGCTTCATGACGCAGGCTGTAAATCGCATACAGCACCGAATAACCTGAACTAATGATCAGCGAATTGACCATCGCATCTGGTGTGATAGCGAACAATGCCGGATTGGCCGGTCTGTGTTGGGTAGTCGAGCGAATACAGACAAACACCAGCACGACGACCAGCGGCCAGGTCAGCCAGAGTTTTTTATTCGAGGTGCAGCCTTGTTGGGGTGCGACGGCGCGTAAACGCCGCATTGCTAAAAACACCAATAGACCGGTGAATGCTGTGCCCAAAATCAGCGGCACGCGAAAGCCATGCCATAAGGTGCTGAATACTTCCTTCGGATATTTCAGGTATTCGATATATAAACGATTCGGCCGTACGTCATACTGCAGCAGGAATGAAGGCGTCGATAATTCGATAAAAATCAATAAAGTCAGTGCAATCAGGCACCAGACATAACTAAAGCGGCGCCACAGTATTTTCCAGCGCGAGATCGCTAGGAGCGGCGCCAGCAGTACTGGGATCGCCAATAACAAACCGAGCAGAATGAGATCGGCACGTACGCCCTGCACTAACATCCAAGCCGGGTTACCGGCCGCCTGCACCCGCTCCCATTGCCATAACATCAAGGCCAGGCGGCTTAATGTTAAGCCAGCCAGTGCCAGAATAACAAAATGAGTAAATACCAGATAAGGGCCGCTGAGGCGGCCCAGAAAAGATTGCTGTGACATCTAAACCCTGCAACTTGTTATTTTTATACATCGGGCATTGTGCTGGCAGAAACTTAAATAAACCTTAAGGTTTCGCCGCACATTTCGAGTCACAAAACTTACATAAATTAACCCGCAACAGCAAGTGCTGGCTGCGCGGACCAGCGCTAACCAGGCAATCGTTCAGAACTCATACTCCAGTGCAAATCGCAGCGTGTTATTGACCGTTGCTGCATCAATGGCAAAGATCACCGCAAGCTCCCATTTCAGCATTTTCATCTGCTCAAATTTTTGCACCCCCATCAGACTTGGGCCTGCACCTTTGTAATTCTCGCCGGCATAAAACTCAAAAGCCGGTTGCAACTGCGGCAGATAACGGTAACGATATTGCAGCCGGAACTCGCCTTCCAACTCGTTTTCGATGGTATTGCCCCACTCGTACACCGCCAGCGCATTTAACGTCAGGCTGGTTGGGCCAAATTCCTTTTCCATCAACAGACCCGTGGTAAATTCGTAATTACCAAGATGATTCACTCGTTCCAGCTCAAACAACATGCCCCAGTCGGCACTGTATTGACCTTGTTCGGTTAACATCCAGCGCATTTCCAGTTCATAGCCGCTGATGTGGTAATCTTCTGGCGAGCGGCGCTCGGCCATCACATAGAGTTCCAGCGCCAGCCGATCGGCAATAGCCCGGCCGTAGCCCAACTTTTGCACCATATCGTTATCGTTCTGATGCTCGTTTTGCTTTTGATAGACGTAGCGGTACTCAAATTCCTGCTCATATGGCTGGACATAAGGGTGATACACCTTATCAACGACACGGCCATCGGCCAATGCCGCACCACAAAAGCCGGTCAGTAGCAGGCCGCAGGCCAGTGCTGTCACCCCGGTTTTTCTGTTCATGACTTCAACTCCCGCCGGCGTAATACCAGCAACAAAATCAGCGTCAGGCTCCACGCCAGCAACTGGCCCTGACTCGGGTTGGACTTATAGCCGAGCAGTGCATTCAGAAAATAACCCAATTCAGAACTCTCATCGATCCACAGGTGCTGGCTCAGCATCGGTGCCGCCCCCCCGAGCAAATCCATCTGGTGCAAAATAAACACCGCTGCACTGATTTGCCGGGCTGCGCTAAAACACAGCAATACCGCAGCGACCTGACGCCAATACAGCCGCAATTCCTGCACCAGATGATAAATCAATACGGCAATACTCAGACTAATGCCGCTGCCAAGCGCCACGCCAAGCCACAGGCTTTGACTGTCATCAAGCTGGCGGGGGTACAAAAACAAATACAACACCAGATTGCTGCCGTTAATCAGTAACAACGCCACCACCGCTGCAGCGGCCAACCAGGCGTGATGATGTTTTTGCAGCAACAAAGCAGCGATCAACAGCGCACAAAGGCCATAACAACAGGCATACCAGAATTCAAGGCCCTGCCCGTCCCAAAGCTCAGCCAGATGACGGTATTGGCTGCTTTGCAGCAGCAGAAGTGGCGCCCCCAATAACAGTACCCGCAATAAAATAGCGCGCATCGCCGCCGGATTTGCCGCCAGTAACAAGCTTAATAGCAATACCACCGGTAATAATTCCCGTAGCAGCAACACCACGGTATTAATCAGCATCATCGCCTCCGGCTTGCAGGGCTTGCCATTGCTCTTTTGGCAGCGCAATCAGTTGGCCTTTGGCACTATCGGGATTGTATTCACCACTAAACGGATAAGTACCGGGTTGCAGCGGCCCGACAAAGACCACCCCGGAACTACCGCCCAAAATCACTTTTTCCCGGTTCATCGAAAAGCTTTCAAACTCTTCCGGGTTTGGGTCCTGATTGTGAATAATGATTTTGACTTTTTGCCCGGCCGGCACCTGCAGGGTGCTTGGGCTAAACAGATGATCTTTCAGCGTCAGGCGAAATACCGGCGTCTCGTCAGCGCCAAGCAAGGCGGACCAGCAGCTGCCAAGCAACAGGCTAAACCGCAGCCACAGCGCAAGGCGCCGGCTTTGTTTAACAGGTCTTGCTAACAACGGACTTATAAATGGCTTTGATGGCACAATGGCAACTCCAATGTCACTGCTAACCCACCCAGCACTGAACGGCCAAGAGTCAGACTCCCCTGATGCAATAAGGCAATATCCTGCACTATGGCAAGGCCCAAACCACTGCCGGGCTGGCCGGACTGATGCCGGTCCCCACCGACCCGATAAAAACGTTCAAACACCCGCGAATATTCCTCCGGTGCAATCCCAGGGCCCGAATCCTCCACCAACAGCCTTACTTTTTGCCCTTCTTGCTGTAATGTCAGCTGGATCTGGCCTTGTTCTGGCGTGTATTTGCTGGCATTGCCCACCAGATTGATCAATAACAGTTTGAGCGCAAAGGCGTCACCATCGAGTAAAACCTGCTCGTCGCCTTCCAGCGCGATTTGCTGTTGACGCCGTTCAATTTGCGGATACAACTCGGCCACCACGTCGCGGCATAACACCGCTAGATCCAGTTTCTGCAGTTTGGCAGAAAAATGCGCCGGATTGGTCCGGTTTAACAACATGATTTGTTCAATCAGCGCGCTCATCCGGCTGACGCCATCCTGCAAAGCCGGCATGATCTGGTCTGGATCGGCCAGACCTGCCTCACGCCAGCGTTGCTGCGCATTGTGCAGGTTTACCTGTAATACGGCCAGCGGCGTTCTGAGTTCATGCGCCACATCGGCAGCAAATCGTTTTTCGCGGGCAAAAGCGTCATCCAGCCGCGCCAGTAACTGATTGGTACTCGACAGCATCTGGTCCAGTTCCTGCGGCGTCTGCTCCAGCTTTAGTGGCGATAAATCATCAGCTTTTTTTTGTGTCAGTTGCCGCGCCAGTTCCAGCAAGGGCCTTAAGCCACGCCCCACCAGCAGCCAAATCAGCAATGCCTGGAATGGCAAACTCAGCACCACCGGATAAATCGAGGCCAGCACCACCTGATCAGACAAAGCCAGCCGATCTTGTAATGGTTGCGCGACAATCACCGTCAAATCTTCCACCGTCTGGCGAAAGGTTTGCCAACGTTTACCGGCAAAATTCTGCTCGCTGTAACCATCCTGCGGGCTGACTAAAGTGTTTGGCGTTTGCGCGCTGTGGTAAAGCAGACGATCGCCCTGCCATAGCTGAATGGCATTGGCCTGCGCCATATTTGCCGCAGTCTGTAAGTTGGTATGTTGATATGGCGCCAACACGCTGGCTGCCAGCGCTTTGAGATCTTCATCAAATAGTTTTTGCGCCTGGGCGCTACTTTGGCGGTAACTTTGCAGCGCGGCTAAAAAACTGGTCAGCGTCAGCAAGGCGATTAACAAAGTCACCAGATAACGCCGGATTGAAGTCATGCCGCACTCACACTGTAACCTACGCCACGCACGGTTTTGATAAAGTCTTTGGGCAGTTTTTTGCGTAAGTTCGAGATATGCACTTCAAGCGCATTACTAGCGACTTCTTCGCCCCAAGCGTACAGACTGGCTTCAATTTGTTCGCGGGTTTTGATGCGGCCGGCTGATTCGAGCAGCAACTTCAGCAGCACATATTCACGTCGCGACAGCGTTAATGCTTCACCATCAACCTGCACCTGATGCGCGCTGCTGTCGAGCACCACAGGTCCAACGGTGATTAGATGACTGGTGGCAGTACCCAGCCTGCGTTCAATCACGCGCAGTCGGGCAAAGAGTTCGGGCAATGCAAAGGGTTTGACCAGATAATCGTCGGCGCCTAAATCTAAGCCGCGAATGCGGTCGTCGACGCCGTCGCGGGCGGTCAATACCAACACCGGCAAACGCGGGAACTTGTGACGGGTTTGCTTTAACACGTCCAACCCATCCATATCCGGCAAGCCTAAATCCAGCACCACAGCGTCACAATCGCCGCTGCGGATACTGGACAGTGCGGCCGCACCGGTATTGACGTGATTGACGGCAAAGCCCTGATCAGTCAGCGCCAACTGCACCCCTTGCGCCAGTGCCTGATCATCTTCAACTAATAATACCCGCATCCGTTCTCCGTATTTATACCCGTCATCCTTGAAGATTCGGGCTTGTTGCCTTCGCTCGCCTGCCCGAATGTTCAATGATTTTGGGTATATATGACTGACAATTATTTTTTCAATTTTTTCTGCACTTTGGCCAGCAACGCAGCAATTTCCTGCTGCCGGCCGGCATCGGCACTTTCACGGCCAGGACGAGGCTGTGCCGCTTTGGCAATTTCAAGATAACGCAAAGCTTCTGCCCAGTCGCGTTTTCCTGCTAAATAATCGGCGTAAAAGTAATTTGGATCAATCCCTTGTGGGTTTTGCTCCAGCGCTTTTAACAGCAGTTCTTTGGCTTTTTTATTATCGCCAAACCCAATTGGCCAGCCCGGTACTTTTGAATACAACACACCAAGGCTGGTGTAGGCCGAACCTTGCAGTGCCGTTGGGTCCAGTTGCAGCGCTTGTTCTAAGTCGGCTTTGGAGCCTTCAGCGACTGACAATGCACCTAAACCGCCTTTGGCATTGGCATAACTTGATTTAATAATGCCGCGCCAAATCAGCGCCTCGGCTTTATCCGGGTTACCACCAACCACTTTGTCCGCATTGGCCAGCAGTTCGGCAAAAGCTTTTTCGCGGTCATCTTCCGGCAATGTGTAGTTCACTTCGGCCCAGCGGTCCTGCAGTGGTTTAATGTCAGCCAACACATCGGCAAGTACCGTAGAACTGGCAAATAAGGTCACAGCAGCGAATAAGTGTTTCATTGATACTTTCATGGTGATAAGCCTTAAGGTTGGGAAAGTTGCGCGTAACGACGGATCACGGCCAGCTTGGCGGCCAGTGCTTTGTCGACGATACCGGGCAGGACTGCATTGACCCGCACGAATAATTGTTCTGGCCAGCCGATAAAACGCCGCGCCTGATTCTGTTGAATTTGTTGTACCAAAGCCGCGGCAACTAAAGCCGGGCTATCACTCTGATTGCCCAGTTCACGGTTCATCGCGACCACCGCATCACTGTTGATAGACGTATCGGTGGCGCGTGGTGCGAAATACAGCACTTGCACCGCACTGTCCGACAGCTCACGTTTCAGCGCTTCGGTAAAACCGCGCAGGCCAAATTTGCTGGCGCTATAGCCGGTAAATCCCGGGTAACCAATGCTGCCAAACGCCGAACCAACATTGACTATCATCGCCGCCGCTTTGCGCTGTAATTCGGGTAATAGAGTCTGGGTTAATAACATTGGCATCAGCAGGTTGGTGCTGAGCTGCGTGGCATAATCCTGCTGCGCCACCAGACCAAACTGGCTGATGCCGGCGTTGTTAATCAGCAGATCTATCCCTTGCAGGTCGCGGACAAAGGCCTGCAAATCTTGTCGCTCTTGCGCATTGGTCAAATCAGCGCTGAAAATCTGATGGTCGGCCGGATGTTTGGCCACAAGCTCTGCCTGCAGCGTAGCTAAACGCGCCGTATTGCGCGCGACCAGCACTAAACGGGCGCCGACAGCAGCCAGCTGCAGTGCGATCGCCTGACCAATACCACCGCTGGCACCGGTCAGTAATACCGTTTTGCCACGAAGTTCCATCAGACCGACTCCTCTGTCGCGGCATCTGCTTTGGCAGCCAGCTTGGTGATGCCGTGCTCTGGCGTCAGGGTACGGAAAATATCGCCGTATAAGCGGTAGAAACGTTTCGCCGCGTGCACAATCAGCGCCTGATCAGTCGGGTCGTCGATTTTGTTCATCAGGTTTTCATAGAATTTGATGTGGTCCTGATCCAGCGCACCGTGCGATGTCAGGTAACTAAACGCTGATTTTGGCAACTGCAGCTTAGTGGCGATGGTTTCGGCGGCGTTTTCCGCCAGCGCGGTGGACGTGCCTTCCAGCACCAACACCATGCCAAAAAAACCAACCGGATTAATGCGGCGCACCATGTCATAGGCGTAAGACACCATCATTTCAGTGGCAAAAGACGGCGTGCTGTGTCGCGCCACTTCTTTGTCGTAACCACTGCGCTTGATATCGTTCAGGATCCATTCCTGGTGACCCAGTTCCTCTTCGATATATTCCGCCACAGCTTCACGCAGCCATTCTTTTGATTCCGGTAACAAGGCACCAACGCTCATCAGCAATGGCACTGTGTGTTTGACATGGTGATAGGCCTGCGTCAGGAAAGCGACATAGTCATCGCGGCTGATATCGCCATGAAAGCAACGGGCAATAATAGGTGCGCCCAACAGGTATTGACGGTCTTGTTCAGTTGCTTGCAATAAAGTCTGGTAAAAGCTCATAAGTCACTCCGGAAACAGCGGTCGTCCGCCAAAAATTAGGTTCAGTAGTTCAGTTCGCCGGGTATAAGGAGGCGATCTGTTGCTGATATATCTGCACAATGCTGGCCCGGCGTGGCCGGCCATTCGTAGTTAAGGTGCCTTCCGCTTGTGACAACGGCGTGTTCAGCCGGTGAAAACGCGCGACGCGGGCATAGTCCGGCAGCTGCTGATTCAGCCAGTCAAGATAGTCTGCCAGCTGCTGGTCGCTGACCGTTGGGGTGGCGTACAGCAGCGCAACACAATAAGGTTTCGCATCGCCACACAGCACAGCCTGCTGGATCAAACCGGTTTTAGTCAGTTCACTTTCGACCCATTCCGGCGAAACATTACGGCCAAAGCTTGAAATCAATAAGTTGTTGCGCCGGCCCAGAATTTGTAAATCGCCATCCGCACTCCACTGGCCTAAATCGCCGGTGGCAACCCATGCGTCGGCTTGCGCCTCGCTTTGTCCCATGTAACCAAGAAATGGCGTTTTAACCTGGATTTCGCCTTGTTCAATACGCACTTCCAGATGCGCCAGCGGTTTGCCGGCGCTTTGTAATGCTGCATCGCTGGCGTGTGCAGCGTCGACACTACAAAGTGCGACGACCGAGCCACATTCACTTAAGCCATAACCCTGAAACACCGGCAGTTTGAGCGCCGCAGCCTGGCGTAAGGTGTCGACCACCACTTTGGCGCCACCGACCGCGATAAACTGCAGGCTGGCAGGCACTGGCCAGCCTTTTAGCGCCGCCTGTACCAGCAGTTGCAGCAATTCCGGTACTAAGATCAGGCTATGTGGTTGGGTCTGACTAATCAGGCCCAGTAATTGTTGCGGATTGGCCAGACTGCTGCCGGCAAAACCACGGCCGGCATCCGGCATCAGCAGCACTTCACCGCCGGCTAATAACGGCGCATAAACGCCGGCGATATTTTCCAGCAATAACGACAGCGGCAGCAGGCACAAATGCCGCGGGCGGGTCACGTTTTGCAGCTTTGGCGCAATGCGCTCAACCAGACTTTGCGCTGTATTCAGCTGGGTTTGCACCGACAGACAGACGCCTTTAGGCTGACCGGTTGAGCCAGAGGTAAAAGTGATTTTTTGCGTGCCAGCCGGCACCGGTAAGGCTTTTTGCTGTAGCTCAGCCGACGTCTGGTACAGATAAAAGCTCCGGCAACGACCGCGAAAAGTCAGGCCAAGCTGGCGCGTCGTTTCAGTTGGTAGTTCACGGTCACTGAATAAAAACTCCGGGCCGACGCTGGCCAACACATGGGCTAACTGGCCCTGACTGGCAAACAAAGGCAGTGGCACGAATAACTGTTGGCTATGCAGACAGGCGATATCTAACAACGCCCAATCCAAACTGGTATCAGCCCATAACACTAAACGCTGGGCCGACAGGTCTTGCAGCAGTTGCTGCCACTCCAGCACTGCAGCCGCAATGGCGGTTTGATCCAGGGATTGCCCGCTGACTAAATCAGTGAGGCGAGCGCCGGCAGGAATATTCAACTTCATCATACTGCTCCTAATGACCGGCTTGTTCAGACAGGCTGGCGCCTGCGCTTTGCAGCAGTGGCAGAAAACCACTCAGCATTTGCTGTAACTGCGGTTTTGCCATGATCAGTTGGTAAGCCGCAGTTAAGTCCAGCTGGCAAACCTGCGGATGACGCTGGTAATAACTGCCCCAATCGGCCGCGGCATCGCCTAAACGGCTTGGGTCGCCTTCCGCCAGCACATTTAACTGCAGGCCATGACGGCTTAACATTGACATTACGGTAGGCGTGGCGCAGCACACCAGATGACGGTAACCCTGTTGATACAAGGCAACTGCCATTGCGATAAACAGTAATAAGGTTTGTTGACGGCCGCTGGCGTACAGATTGCCAATCTCGGCGACCTGCGCACGCTGGGTTTGAATGCCGGCATCTGCCAGCACTGTGCAGATATCCGCATCGAGGTATTGTTCAACAAACAGACGTGGCGCCAGACCGCTGCGAATACCCAGCACCGCCTGCCACTGACCATGCAGCGTGACGGCCAGTAAATGCGGCATAAATTGGCTGATTTGGGCATCGTACGCGGCAGCAAAGCCACCGGCGATAAATTGTTCCAGACTGTGGCGCTCGGTGTGATTACGGTCACACCACAGCAATTGTGCAGATTGCTTGTCGGTCGCAACGCCAGACTGACAATCTTTGAAAGCCAGTGGCGGCAGGTATTCAACCGGGGATAGAGTTACAGCAGCAGTCATTTCAACCTCTCCACAGGTTTTCTCTGATGTTGCTGATTCTGGCGGGGGAAACTTAAAGCAACCTTAAGGCAAATTAAGGTTGCAAATTTTATAGCTGAATTAAATTAATCTATTGAAATATATATGATTATTTTTATAACCATTTTGGCGTAGTGGTAGATTAGCCACCAAAAATTAACTGCCAGAACGATGGAGACCGTTCTTTATGATATTGCTTTTTCAGACTGTCGACTTCGCCCAGCAGTTGTTTGGCGGTTGCCAAATCTTGTTTGGCTAAAGCGCCCAGTACCAGCGTCAGCTGCGCGGCCACTTTGTCGAGCCCCTGCTGAAATACCACCTGTTTCTCAGGGGTAAACTGATATGCCTGCACCGATGCAACCAGTTCAGCCATCACCAGCACTTTTTCCTGCATCACCGGCACTTCAGTCGCCTGCATCGCCTGCTTAAAATTAAAGCCAATTTTTTTCATCGTCGCTTCGACATCGGAGGTCGCTGCCACAGCGGCCGCAACCGGTTCTTCTGCCCGCACCAAAGTCGGTTGCAACGTAAGCCCAACCAACAACACCGAGGCTACAGAAATTAAAGACACCAGTTTCATCATCACTACTCCAGAAAAAGACCGCAGCAGTCTACCACAGCCGGTCAGTAATGTTGCCTCAGACTGTTGGATTGGCTAGACTACGGCGGTTGTTTCCGAAGTTAAAATAAGTGAGAGAGCAGCCATGGGCGCGCAATGGAAATCCAAACACAAAGCTGATGCCTCCGCGGCAAAAGGCAAACTTTTTACCAAACTGGCAAAAGAAGTCATGGTTGCAGCGCGCAACGGCGCTGATCCGGCAATGAATTCCAAACTGCGCATGGCGATTGAAGCCTCACGCAAAGCATCAATGCCAAAAGAAACACTGGAACGCGCCATCAAAAAAGGCGCCGGTCTGCTCGACGGTCCGGTGAACTACGAACATATCGTCTATGAAGGTTTCGCGCCGCACCAGGTGCCGGTGATTGTCGAATGTCTGACTGACAACAAAAACCGCTCAGCACAAAGTATCCGTGTGTTATTCCGCAAAGGTCAGTTGGGCTCTTCTGGTTCAGTATCCTGGGATTTCAAACGCTTAGGTCAGATTGATGCTTCTCCTGCCAATGCAGACGCTGATATCGAAATGGCTGCGATAGAAGCCGGTGCACAAGATTTTGAAGCCGGTGAAGAAGGCGATGCGGTGTTTTACACCGAGCCGACCGATTTGGATTTAGTTGCCAAAGCGCTGCCAGAATTTGGGTTTACTGTCTCTGCCGCCAAGCTGATTTATAAACCGAATAATCCGGTTAGCATGGCGTCGCTGTCGGCGGAAGCCTTGGCTGAAGTCGAACACTTCCTTGAAGCGATTGAAGATGACGATGACGTCCAACACGTCTACGTCGGTCTGGCTGAATAATTCAGTTTGGATCTCTGCAATAAAAAAGCCGGCGCAAGCCGGCTTTTTTATTGCGCTGTCGCACAGATAGCGTTGGCGATTTGTGAAACTATTGACATATAGCCAGCAAAACATATGATAAAACACATATACGATTATCCAGATATATTGAGCAAAGGGTCTAGTTGCTGAGGGAGTCTATGCAACCTGTTGAATTTTTCAAATTACTTGCGGATGAAACCCGGCTGCATACGATTTTGCTGATTGCCCGTGAAGGTGAACTTTGTGTCTGTGAGCTGACCACTGCGTTAAATCTATCGCAGCCAAAAATCTCCCGCCATCTGGCGATGTTACGAAAATCACAACTTTTACTGGACCGCCGCCAGGGTCAGTGGGTGTTTTACCGGCTCAATCCCGCTTTACCGGGCTGGGCCGCTGACAGCATCAGCCGGACCCTGCAGCAGAATCAGCCGTTGATCACACCGCTGCTGACCAATCTGTGCAGCATGGGGGAAAGACCGGAGCGGACGCGGTCATGTTGCCCCTGAACCCTGCCGCAAGCCAGGTCGTGAGCACAGGCAGCAACAAGCAGACAACAGTAAAATTGCGGCCATGGCACAGGCTTATCCGCTTAACTCACCCCGTTAGCAGCTGGAGCAATCATGGGATTATTTGAACGCTATTTATCGGTCTGGGTTGCGCTTGCGATGGTGGTCGGAGTCGTGGCCGGTGAGATACTGCCCGCCTGGTTCCAGGCGGTCGCGGCACTGGAATTTGCACAGGTCAATCTGGTGATTGCATTGTTTATCTGGGTAATGATTTATCCAATGATGGTGCAAATTGACTTCAGCGCGCTGAAAAATGTCGGCAAAAAACCCAAAGGCATTGTGCTGACGCTGGTCGTGAACTGGCTGATTAAGCCATTTACCATGGCGCTGCTTGGCTGGTTATTTTTCCGCGTATTGTTCGTCGACTGGGTCGATCCTAACACTGCAACAGAATATATCGCCGGCATGATTTTATTAGGTGTTGCACCGTGCACAGCGATGGTGTTTGTCTGGAGTCAGCTGACCAAAGGCGACGCCAATTACACGCTGGTTCAGGTGTCCGTCAATGACATCATTATGATCTTTGCCTTTGCACCAATCAGTGCTCTGTTACTGGGCGTCGCAGATATCAAAGTACCTTGGTCCACGCTGATTTTGTCAGTGCTGCTTTATGTTGTTTTACCCCTTTGCGCCGGCGTGCTGACCCGTAAAGTCTTTGCGAAACGGCCACCGCAGCAGCTGAACCTGTTGTTGTCGCAGATTAAGCCCTGGTCGGTCTTTGGTTTACTCGCGACAGTCGTATTGTTGTTTGGTTTTCAGGCCCATACCATTCTGACGCAGCCATTGGCCATCGTGCTCATTGCCATCCCGCTGTTGCTGCAAACCTATGGCATTTTTGCCCTGACATACTTTGCTGGTTATAAATTGCAGCTGCCGCACAATATTGCGGCGCCGGCCGGCATGGTTGGCGCCAGCAACTTTTTTGAGCTGGCGGTAGCGGTGGCTATTTCGTTGTTTGGTCTGCACTCCGGTGCCGCGCTTGCCACCGTCGTCGGCGTGCTGGTGGAAGTTCCGGTGATGTTGTCACTGGTGGCCGTAGCCAATAGAACCCGCCACTGGTTTGTCAGTTAAAAATACAGTTGATGGAGAATGATGATGCACCACCCTTTTGACGAACTGCTGATTAATCCCGGCACCAGCGCGACAGCAGCCTTGCTGTTTACGCCCTGCCCCGGCACCAAAGGTGTCGCGCTGGCCGTGGCACTGGCTGAGCTGAAAGCCGCCGGCGCCAAAGCGGTAATAACACTGACACCGGACCACGAGCTGCAGCAGCTGCAGGTTGCCGACTTACCGGCGCAATGCCGCGCTTTGGACCTCGCCTGGTTTCATTGCCCGATTGAAGACGATCAGGCGCCAGGGCTGGCTTTTGCACAAAACTGGCAACAGGCCAGCGCCTATGTGCACGAGTTATTGCGTCAGGGCGAGAAAGTTGCCATCCACTGTAAAGGCGGTTCAGGCCGCACCGGACTAGTTGCCGCGCAAATTTTGCTGGAACTCGGGCTGGATAAAATTGAAGCCAAGCAACGGGTTCAGGCGCTGCGGCCTTATGCATTAACGCTGGCGCCGCATCTGGCCTATTTCAACGCACTCTGAGACTGTTTCTGGAGCAACAACAATGACGATTAAAGTAGGAATTAACGGCTTTGGCCGGATCGGCCGACTGGCACTGCGGGCCGCATTTGACTGGCCGGAACTGGAATTTGTCCAGATCAACGACCCGGCGGCCGACGCCGCTACTTTCGCCCATTTGCTGAATTTTGATTCGGTGCATGGTCGTTGGTCCCATTTAGCCAGCGCCGAAGGTGAAAGCATCCGGATCAATGGCAAAACCATTCAGGTCAGTGCCAATAAATCCATCGCCGACACGGACTGGTCTGGCTGTGATCTGGTGATTGAAGCCTCCGGCAAGATGAAAACGACGGCATTGTTGCAGGCTTATCTGGATCAGGGCGTCAAGCGCGTGGTAGTCAGTGCGCCGGTGAAAGAACCCGGCGTACTCAACGTAGTGATGGGCGTCAATCATCAGCTGTTTGACCCGGCCATCCATCGCATCGTCACGGCCGCCAGTTGCACCACCAACTGTCTGGCGCCTGTGGTCAAAGTGATCCACCAGCACTTAGGCATCAAACATGGTTCTATCACGACTATTCATGATTTAACTAATACCCAGTCGATTCTGGACACGCCACACAAAGACTTACGCCGTGCCCGTGCTTGTGGCAGCAGCCTGATCCCAACCACCACGGGTTCGGCCACCGCCATCACTGAGATCTTTCCTGAGCTCAAAGGCCGGCTCAATGGCCACGCCGTGCGGGTGCCGCTGGCTAATGCCTCCCTCACCGATTGTGTATTTGAGTTGGAGCGTGCCACCAGCGCCGAAGAAGTTAATGGCCTGCTCAAAGCCGCCGCAGAAGGTGAACTGCAAGGCATTCTGGGTTATGAAGAGCGGCCGCTGGTGTCGGTCGATTATAAAACCGACCCACGTTCCTGCATTATTGATGCGCTGTCGACGATGGTCGTCAACGGCACCCAGCTGAAGATTTATGCTTGGTACGACAATGAATGGGGTTATGCCAACCGCACCGTTGAACTGGCCAGGCTGGTCGGTCAGGCTTAAACGGAAGGACATGCTTTTGACAACCCCAACCAGTACAACCGCAAACGCGGCACTGCGTCAGTACGGCGTGGTCACCGCCAATTATTGGGCTTTTACGCTGACCGACGGTGCACTGCGCATGTTGATTGTGCTGCATTTTTATCAGCTTGGGTTTACACCACTGGCCATCGCTTCGTTGTTTCTGTTTTACGAGTTGTTTGGTGTTATCACCAATCTGGTCGGTGGCTGGTTGGGTGCGCGCGTTGGCCTGAACAAAACAATGAACATCGGATTATTGTTGCAGGTTGTGGCGCTTTCGATGTTGCTGGTGCCGGCACCGCTGCTGACCGTTGTTTGGGTGATGGCGGCGCAAGCATTGTCTGGTATCGCCAAAGATCTGAATAAAATGAGCGCCAAAAGTTCGCTGAAGCTGCTGCTGCCAGAGGATGCGCAAGGTGCGTTATATCGATGGGTTGCATTGTTGACCGGCTCCAAAAATGCGCTCAAAGGTGTTGGTTTTTTCCTCGGTGGCCTGTTGTTAACCCTGTTTGGGTTTCAGGGCGCGATCGCCGCGATGGCAGCGGCGCTGGCGTTGATCTGGAGCCTGAGCTTGTTTTTGCTGCAACGCGATTTAGGCAAAAGTAAATTCAAACCCAAATTCAAAGAAATATTTTCCAAAAGCCCGGCGATAAACAAGCTCGCGGCGGCACGGCTGTTTTTATTCGGCGCCCGCGATGTCTGGTTTGTCATTGCGCTGCCGTTGTATCTGGCAACGACTGCCGGCTGGTCGCAAACGGCTGTCGGCAGCTTTCTCGCTGTATGGGTCATCGGCTATGGCATGGTGCAGGCGCTGGCTCCGGTATTCACCGGTCGTGCTGTCGCTGATCCGACTGATCAGCGCGCGGGTATTTTCGCCGCAGTGCGCTGGGCCGCAGTCTTATGTGGCATCCCGTTATTCATCAGTATTGGCATGGTTTATAGCGGCGAGCCGCTGTGGATATTGATTGGCGGACTGATGTTGTTTGGCGCGGTGTTTGCGGTTAATTCAGCCTTGCACAGTTACCTGATTGTGCGGCTGGCCGGCCGGGATGGCGTATCGCTGGATGTCGGTTTTTATTATATGGCCAACGCGATGGGCCGGTTAGTTGGCACCCTGTTGTCCGGTGCTGTATATCAGACCGCCGGACTCCCCGCCTGTTTGTGGGTGTCCAGCGGCTTTTTAGTGCTGACGTTGCTAATCAGTGTCTCGCTGGCCCGCAGCAACAGCCATTAAAACTGGCCGTCACGTTGTTTGCCGGCAACATATGCCCGATAACCGACACAACACAAAGTCACAATCAATAGCACACTGTATTCCATGCCGTTGCGGCCGGCACCAACGACAAACCAGCCAAATGGCGCATGCACCATTAACAGACCAGTACTGTAGATGCCAACAAAACCAAGGGTCAGCGGCCAGACCCATTTCCCCAGCGCATACAGTACCGTGGCAATAATCTCATAAGCGGTAACTGCGGCGGCCAGATAAAACCCGGCCGGCAGGCCCTGTGTTTGCAACCATTCACCAAAAGGCACCACGCCACCACCGAGCAACCTGGCCCAGCCATGTGCGGCCAATAAACCAGCCAGCGTCAGCCGCAATAATAACCATAAATGCTGATCCAGTCGGCTTAGTCCATCATTGCGCATCGTGTTCTCCTGCCGCAGGCGGCTTTTTTGGCGGTTAAGTTATGGCTGGTGTG
>JACCDS010112698.1_pt1 | contig 19428 bp, 15 predicted proteins | sample 7446441 | NCBI WGS metagenome assembly JACCDS01 (sample SAMN15323445, study PRJNA562643) | freshwater metagenome | isolation source: river surface water | place: USA:Blue River Watershed | collected 2017-08-17
ATTTGCGGCACTGGTCATTGTGACGCTCAAATTTTCCATCAAGATTGTCCCTCAGAGCGAAAACTGGGTGGTCGAGCGGCTGGGGAAATACAGCCGTACGCTGGGCGCCGGATTACAGCTGATCACCCCCTACATCGAGACGATCCGCTACAAGGTGTCTGTGCAGGAGACGCAGCTGCCGCCCGATCCGATCCGCGCCATCACCCACGACAACGTGCCGATCGAGATCCGCCTGGCCATCCTGTACCGGATCACCGATCCTTCCAAATCGAAGTACCGTATCGAAAACCTCGAGCAGGGCATCAAGACCGTGATCGAGGGCACCGTCAGGAACCTGATCGGCAAGACCGATCTGGACGGCGTGCAGTCCAACCGGCGGCATATCGTCGAAGAGATCCAGACCGAGCTCGAACATATCGCCGACGAATGGGGGATCAAGCTCACCCGCATCGAAGTGACCGCTGTCGAGGTCGATGAGTCGACCAAGGAAGCAATGCAGATTCAGTTGAATGCCGAGCGCAAGCGCCGCGGTTCTGTCACGCTGGCCGAAGGCGAAAAGCAGGCGGCGCAATTGAAGGCGGATGCGGACCTGTACACCGCACAGAAAAATGCGGAAGCGAAGAAAGTGCTGGCCGATGCCGAAGCGTATGCTGTGAACGCAATCTCGCAGGCCATTGAAAGGGGCGGCGCGACAGCGATTGAATTCGAGGTAAAAAAACTTCAGGCTGACGCCATCCGCGTGATCTCGGAAGGCACGAATTCAAAGATCATCCTGGTGCCCAGTGATCTGTTGTCGACGCTGGGCAGCGGCCTGAAAAAAATGTCTGAAAAAATCTGACGAATCTCTCCTGTCCAACCATGGAGTACTACCAAATTTCGCTGGTTGTGGCCTTCGTGCTGGCGATGCTCGAGTTCACCACGACGACCTTCATCTTCCTCGGTTTTGCGTTCGGCGCGCTAGTGGTCGCGCTGTTGCAGTTGGTGACCGGTGATTTTTCCGTCGGCCGCGATGTGATCGTCTTTTCGCTGTCATCGCTGGCTTCGATCGTCGCTGCGCGGCGCTATTTCAAAAAGCCGACGGACCAGACCTTACTGGATAAAGACGACATTAATCTCTATTGATGCGGCGCGTCGCTGATCAGGACGCTGGCCTGCGCAGCCAGTCAAGCAAGAGGTGATTCACCCGGTCGCTCTGCTCGCGCTGCAGAAAATGTCCTGCGCCCGGGACTTCAAGATAGGTGTAGTCCCCGCCAAAACAACCGGACTGTTCGCGCATCAGTTCGGCACGCATATCGTCGGCGCCGCATAGTGCAAGCGTGGGGACGACGATCGGGTCGGACAGCCGCGAACGCAGCGACTGCAATGCCGGGTCGGCCATCGCATCATTGAACATCGCACGATAGTAAGCCAGCGCGTTGGACAAGACGCCCGGCTGGCGCAGGCATGTCTTGATCTCACGGATGTGCGCTTCATCTTCGTATCCGGGAACGGTCCAATACGTCCACAGGTAATCGATGAAGCGCATGTCATCGGCCAGCAAGGCCTTTTCAGGCAGATCTTTTTGCTGAAAGAACCACCAGTGGAATGAGCGATGGATATGCTTGGGTGACAGCAGATAGCGGGCCACGATGTCCGGATGCGGCACCGCCATCAGCACCGCGCTCTTCAGCAGCTCCGGTCGTGCAGCACACAACGCGTAGCCGATGATGGCTCCCCAGTCCTGGCCGATGTAGACCATTTTTTCGTCGGGTGACAGCGCCTCGATCAGGCCAGACACCGAATGGACCAGGCTGGCCTTGTCGAAATAGGCAGGCGGATCGGCACGCGAAGGCAGGTAGCCAGGCAGATAGGGCGCGACGACCCGATAGCCCGCAGCCGAGAGCGCCTGCATTTGCGCCGTCCAGGTCTGCGGTATGTCGGGAAAGCCATGCACCATCAGCACGAGCGGGCCGCTGCCCTGCGTCAGGCAGGCAAACTCGACGCTATTGGCGCGAATGTGTATCTGTCGGATCTCAGTAAGTGGCGATGCCGCCATTGTCTCTCCGATGCATTATTCGTGATGAGGGAAGGACGCCCGTGCTGGCAGAGCTTATGGCGCCGGGCAGCTTCCCAGATCGCGTTCCATATTTTTGATCGATCGCTGGGTCCGCAGCTTGAGCACTTTCAGCTTATCGCGCTCGTTGCGCAGCTTGATCAGATCGGCCTTGAATTTTTCTGAGGTTGACCTGGCTTCTTGCAGGCTTTCCTTTGTCGCGTTCCACAGATTGCATTTTTTATTCATGTTCTCGAATGCCGGCCATACCGACGGCGAGATGATCGCATCGTCGTACGCAGACTCCAGGCATTCCTGGCGCAGCTCGCCGGTCATGCGGCGGCAGAGCGCGGTGAGCTGGTTCATTTTTCGCTGGTGCAGGCGGTCATAACGGCTGATTGCCACTTGACAGGCTGATTGCTGTGGGGGGATTTCCTTGTTCAGGGCCGCCATCGCGTCGACGAGGACGGACTGCGCTTCATTGCCAGCGGCGATCGCCGCGTCGATTTCGTTAATGGCAGCTGTGTATTCCTTCGATTTCTCTTTGAGCGCAGAGAGCGTCTCCGGGATCTTAGAACAGGGCAGATCGGCCAGTGTGGCGTTGCCGGCCGTGGGCCGGAGATGGTCGATGGATTGCGTGATCGAGGCCAGATCGGGCGGGGCTTCGCGCACGCAGCGCGTGACGATCCTTTCTGCGACGACGGTTTCCATCGGGCCCGCCGGTCGGGACACCGGCACAAAATCTCTGGAACAGGTCAGGAAAGGGTCCCATTGTGCAGGCATTGCCAGCGTTGCAGCGGCCGTCAGCATGGCCAGCAAGCCCAGCGTCATGTGCGCGGTTTTCACGATGCACCTCCTGAATGCTTGTACGACGATACGACCGAACTGAGGGCACCTCAGAGCAGCGTGCCCACCTCGATGCCGGCGACGTTGCCGACAATGGCAGTTATACACATCGATACCGGAAATTTCATCTGCCGGCACCCATGGAATAGCTCACAAATTAATAACGATTGCTTTTTTGGAATGACATTCCCGGGCGCGATCTCCGTGCATTCAACCGGTCGCTGAACAGGTAGATGCGCAAGTCGTTACGCGGCCCATCCGCAACAGCCCGGCTCGCCAAGGCCGGCCTCTTTCCCCAAGGCGGGCCCTGCCGCGACCGGGAGGCCCGCGCACACTTGGGACGGTCGAGCGCTGCTCTGGCCGGTCCGGCCGAAAAAACTGTCAATCGGTACAAATTTGATAGTTTTTTTAAATCTTCCATCGATCGCTTATAAAAATTCATGCAAGTTTTTAAAAGAAAAAGTGATCGTTATTTGTTTTAAAACAATCAACCGGCATGCAACATAAATTCGCGCGGAAATGTGTTTGACAGCAACGGGCCAATCAGACAATGGTGTTGCAAAAATTATACATTTCATCCCCCTGACTGCGAGGCTGCCGTGACCGGTCGACTGCTTCCTGATGGCTTCACCAAGGTGTCTCCCTGGTGGATGGTGTTTCGATTGCGTGCGCTTCGGCCGTGGCTGGTCGCCTGGTCGCTGTTGATTGCGGTGGCCATCGCGGCCACCCTACTGGTCTCTCGTTATATTGCAAATGAGCACAGGACGGCAGCGATTGAATTGTTGAAACAGCGTGTGAAAGCACGCGTCAATACCTACGGTCAGCAGCTCGAAGATCTGACCGACCGGATCGACCAGATGGGGCGCAGGATGGTCGCCGAATGGCGCCGTCATCCGGTTCATCCCGATTTCGATAGCCTGCTGGCCGGCATCAACCCCAAGGGTAAACCTCTGTTGGTCAGCATTTATAGCCCCGAGGCTCGGCTCGTGGTGAATTCGTTTACGTCGCTCAGTGACCGCCTGATCAAACCTGCCTTCATCGAACATCATCGTGCGAACTGTTGCGACGGCTGGCTAGTCACGCCCGTCGAATTTTCGTCCGCTATCGGTAGCTATGTGATTCAACTGTCGCACCGAATTGATGATAGCGATGGCGCGTTTGCCGGCGTGCTGTGCGTCGGCATGACGCCGGACTTTCTCACGGCATTCGAGGATGACTCGATCTTCGGCCCGAGCGATTTTGTCAGTGTGCGTATGGTCAACGGTCCTGTCCTGACGGCCAAGTATCCAGCGCGGCAGGCACCGCGAAATTTGTACAAGGCGTATCCGCGTTTTACGGCGCCGCACGGCGTGCGCCGTGAGCCGGGCGAGCATTTCACGGACGGCGTGACGCGCTGGGTCGCATGGCGCAAGCATCCGTCCATGCCGCTGATCGCGGTGGCTGCGATCGCAGAAGCCGATGCGATCGCAGCGGCCGAGACAGCGACTGACATCTACTACGGGGCGGCAGCCGTCATCATTTTTGTGCTGTTGTTGCTGTATGTCGGCGCATTCATTGCGGTTGCCAAACTGGCAGGACGACGCGGGGCCGATGAAGAGATCCGTGCCGTATATCGCGCCGCGACCGATGCGGCCAATGAAGGCTTCTATATGTTGCGCCCGGTATGGGACGCGAACGGCGTACTGGTCGATTTTCGTTTTGAAGACGCCAATGTCTGTGGCGCATTCCTGCTGGCGCAAGAGCGCAGCCAGCTGCTGAGCTATCCTGCCAGTATGGTGCTGCTGCCGCTGGTCTTCAACGACCTGCGGGAGCTCGTCCAGCGTGCGCTGGATTGCAAGACGGCCGAGGACGAGCGGCGCATCGCCGCAGAGGCGAAGCTGCCGTCGAAGTGGCTGCACCGGCGAGCGGTGCGGGTCGGTACCGGCGTCGCGCTGACACTACGCGACATCTCGGACACCAAGGCGCACGAAGAGGAATTACTGCAGCTTGCCCATCGCGACACGCTGACCGGCCTGCCAAACCGCTTGTGGCTGCATCGCTATCTGCCGACTGCGCTTCGCCGCGCACGGCGTGCGAACAAGCACCTGGCGGTACTGTTCGTCGACCTCGACCATTTCAAAACGGTCAATGACACCCTGGGACATGACATTGGCGACGACCTGCTCAAGCAAGTGACGGAGCAGCTGCGCGCGACCCTGCGGGCCACCGACCATGTGGTGCGGCTGGGCGGCGATGAATTTCTGGTCGTGATCGAAAAGGTCAACGACGCCGAGATCGTCGATGCGCTTGCCCGCAAGATCATCAGCAGCCTGAACGCACGTGTCGCGCACCTGGAAACGCCACTGAACATGGTCAGCGCGTCGGTCGGCATCTGCCTGTATCCGCGGGACGGCGAACAGCCCGATGCATTGCTTAAGTATGCGGACATCGCCATGTACCAGGCCAAAAAACAGGGACGCTCGCAACATTGCTGGTACACCCCCGAGCTGTCGTCGCAGCTGAACGAGCGTCTGCGCATCGAGCAGGCATTGCGCACCGCGCTCGAGCATGATGAACTGGACCTGTACTACCAGCCCAAATATCACGCCCGCAGCGGACAGCTCAGCGGCGCCGAGGCGCTGTTGCGCTGGCAGCATCCGGAGCTCGGGATGGTCATGCCTGCATCGTTCGTCGGGCTAGCAGAGAACACCGGGCTGATCGTACAGATCGGCGAACGCGTGATCCGGCAGGCCGTGGCGCAGATGGCGGCCTGGCAGCGCGCCGGCCTGCCGCTGGTCAGCATCGCGATCAATGTGTCGCCCGAGCAGCTGCGGCGCGCCGATGTCGCCGCCTTCCTGGCGGACCAGCTGGACCTGCACCAGATTGCCGCCGGCCAGATCGACATTGAGATCACCGAGTCCGCGATGGTCGAGCAGACCGATGCCGTGCAGGCGCAGCTGGCCCGGCTGCGCGCGCTCGGCGTGCGGCTGGTCATTGATGATTTCGGCGCCGGCTACTCTTCGCTGTCGCAGCTGCAGCGGCTGGACGCGGACGTGCTCAAAATGGACCGCGGCCTGGTGTCGCGCCTGGTGCCGGGCTCGGACGCCGAGTCGCTCTGCCGCGGCATCATCTGGATGGCGTCCGCGCTGGGACTGCAGGTCGTGGCCGAGGGCGTCGAGACGCCGGAGCAGCTGCAGGTGCTGCGCAAGATCGGATGCGACGAGCTGCAGGGGTATCTGCTATCCCAACCGTTGACCGCTGGCGGTCTCGGCCAGGCGCCCAGGGACTCGCGGCTTCCGCCGGCCGCGCAGTTCCAGGTGGTGGGACCCTAGCGCAGGGCCGGTGCCGCCTTGTCGTGAGACTGGCATCCCGCCGCACACTGTGCTAGCTTTTATATCGAAGCCCAGGCGGGCAGCGGATTTGCCCGCATCCGATGACAACTCAGCAGGGGGGGGAAACATGAACGTCACGTCACGAACCCGGTATGTGCGGCTGGCGGCGTTCGCGCTCCCGGCCATGGCTGTCTTTGCTGCGCCGGCCGTCGGCGCGGCGGTGCCAGCGCCTGCCGATCCCGCGCCCATCGTGCTGGCGCAGGCCAACACCGACTGCAAGGGCTGCGGTGAAGTCACGGCCGTGCGCGCGGTCGAAGTCGATGGCAAAGGCTCCGGCGTGGGTATTGGCCTCGGTGCCGTGGTCGGCGGCATCCTCGGCAACAAGGTCGGCGGCGGCACAGGCCGTACGGTCGCCACTGTCGGCGGCGCGGTCGCGGGTGGCTACGCGGGCAACGAGATCGAGAAAAAAGTCAGGAAGGACACCCAATACGAAGTGGTCGTGAAGCTCCAGAGCGGCAAGTCGCGGGTATTCCGTTTCGACCAGAAACCGCATTGGGAAGCGGGCGATCTCGTGAAGGTCGTCAATGGCACGTTGGTCGAGCGGGACGAGTAAGCTCACGGGGCGGCGTCCCGTAGGCCTTGGCCACTGCCCGGCCAGTTTTCTTATTGGAAAGCAAAGTATTTCGTTAGGGTATTCGGCGCAGGAGTGTATTAGGATAAAAACGATAATCGTCATTTTTTTAGATCCAAACGGCCGGGCTGGCGCACCTGCTCCCGGCCATCGGTGCGCTGGATCCGGAACGGGTCTCGGAAAGGACAATGGATGATCATTCGGCCGGATCCGTGCCGGCGAACTGGCCGACGTGTGCGCTCCGGCGCGTGCGCCACCTTGGCGGTCCGAGCGTGCTGCTGACTCACCTGATGACCTGGTGGGACGCCTTGCGGCAGCGCCGCGCGCTGCCATGGGTGACTGGCTGGATTGCCCTGTTTGCAGTGGGAATCGCGCTTGGTTGGATCCTCGTCGAGCATATGGTCGACGATCACCGCAAGGCCGGTGCCGCGCTGGTCGAGGCAAAGGCGCAGGCGCGGGTGAAATCCTACGGGCGTCAGATGGACGATCTGATCCGCCGGCTTGACAGTGTTGGCCAGATGTTCGTCGTCGAGTGGGCCCGTCAGCCCAAGGCCATCGATTTTGAGCACATCCTCGCAGGCATTTACCCGCAAGGGAAGCCCTTGTACGTGGCCGTTCTGGATGCACACGGCCAGGTGACTTCATCGTCTTTCCCGCCGCGCGCCGCAAATGCCGGCGACACCCGTTTCTTCACCTATCACCGCGAACATTGTTGCGATGGCTGGCTGGTCACGCCGGTCGAATACTCGCAGCTGGTCGGCGGCGATGTGCTGCATATGTCGCGTGCGCTGTCGGACGCCAGCGGAAGGTTTGCCGGCGTGCTGATGTTTGCGCTCACGCCAGACCTGCTGACTGCCTTTGAAGACGATTCTGAGATCGGTCCGCGCGACTTCGTCAATGTGCGCCTGGCCGACGGTCCGGTCCTGACGAGCAAGCTGGGGCAAGGGCCGGGGCCGCAGATTTGCTATCGGAACGCACCGAAATTTCCGTCGGCGCAGGGCGTGCGTCTCGAGCCCGGCGCGGCGTTCCACGACGGCCGTGCGCGCTTCGTCGCCTGGCGCAGGCACGTGTCAATGCCGCTGATCGCCGTCGCCTCGATCACGGCGGCCGATGCGCTGGCCGATGTGGAGGGCGAGGTCAGGATCTATCGCATCGCGGGTGCGTTCATCACCGTGGTACTGCTGCTGTTCTGCGCGGCAGGTGTCGCGCTGGCAGGCAACCTGGCCGTGCGCCGCATTGCCGAGGAAGAGATACGCAAGGTCTACCGCACGGCGACCGACGCCGCCAATGAAGGCTTTTACATGCTGCGCCCGCTGTACGATAGCAGCGGCAATGTGACCGACATGCAGTTCGAGGACGTCAACGAACGCGGCGGCGTCCTGCTGGGCCGTGACCGCTTTGCGCTGCTGGGCAAGCCTGCAGGCGTGGTATTGGCCCCCGTAGTCTGGAATGACCTGATCGCCTTCGTGCGGCGCGCCTTGCAGCACCAGCGGGTCGAGGATGAGTACCGCGTGGTCGCTGCCTCGGGCCTGCCGTCCCAATGGCTGTACCGGCACGCGGTGGCGATCGGGCAAGGCGTGGCGCTGACGCTGCGCGACATCTCTGAACTGAAGGCGCATCAGGAAGAACTGGTCGAGCTGGCCCATCGCGACAACCTGACCGGACTGCCGAACCGGCTGTGGTTCCATCGTTTCATGCCCTCGGCGCTGCAGCGCGCCGCCCGTTCGCACAAGCCGCTGGCACTGATGTTCATCGATCTCGACGATTTCAAGCCCGTCAATGACACCCTCGGCCACGATGTCGGCGACCGCGTACTGCGCGAAGTGGCACGCCAGCTGCGCAATGCCTTGCGTGGCAGCGACCAGCTGGTCAGGCTGGGCGGCGACGAATTTCTGGTGATCATCGAGAATATTGATAACGATGCTGACATCGACGGGCTAGGCCGCAAGCTGATCGATGCCGTCGAACGCGAGTTCCGGCCCAACGACAATGCGCTGAGCAAGATCAGCGCGTCGATAGGCATCAGCCTCTTTCCGAATGACGGCGAATCGGCGGAAGACCTGCTGAAGCATGCCGATATCGCGATGTACCAGGCCAAGGCGCGCGGGCGCGGCCAGACTTGCCGCTACCAGCCCGAATTTTCGTCGGCCCTGGCTGAGCGCGTCAGCAGCGAACAGGCGTTGCGGCAGGCCGTCGAGCACGACGATCTGGTGGTGCATTTCCAGCCCAAGCTTCGGTTGGATACGGGACGGGTGAGTGGCGCCGAGGCGCTGGTGCGCTGGAAGGACCCGGAACGCGGACTGCTGATGCCGCCGTGCTTCATTGGCCTGGCCGAGGACGTCGGACTCATCGTGCCGATCGGAGAATGGGTGATCCGTCGCGTGCTTGTGCAGATGGCCCGGTGGCGCGACGCGGGCCTGCCGCCGTTGCCAGTGGCGATCAATGTCTCGCCCGAGCAGCTGCGCCGCTCGGACGTGGCGGGCTATCTGCAGCAGCAGCTGACGCTGCACGCGCTGTCACCGGCGCTGATCGAGATTGAGATTACCGAATCCGCGATGGTCGAACAAACCCCGGCGGTGCAGCGCCAGCTGCGGCAACTGCGCGCACTCGGCGTGCGCCTGGTGATCGACGATTTCGGTAAAGGTTATTCGTCGCTGGCACAGCTGCAGCGGCTGGACGTCGACGCCATCAAGCTCGACCGGGAATTAGTCAAGCCACTGCGCCCGGCCAGCAATGCGGAAGCGCTGTGCCGCGCCATCATCTGGATGGCGTCGGCGCTGGACCTGGAAATCGTCGCCGAGGGCGTCGAAACGGCCGAGCAGGCCAGGGTGCTGACCGACGCCGGCTGCAACGAGATCCAGGGCTATGTGTTTTCCGAGCCGGTGCCCGCCGATGACTTCGAGCGGCTGCTGCGCCTTCCGCAGAGCGGCGCGCCCGGATGGCTGGCGCGTCCGGGGCCGGCAGCGCTGGCCGACATGAACGCTTAAGACCGGTCACGCAGCGCCGCTGGCGGCGTCGGCAGCGTTCAGCTCTGCGGCGTCAGCCGGGCGATGCGCACCTCGACGGCGTCGGTCGCATTGCGCATCCAGATCTCGCCATCCTGGATCGTCACCTGCAGCTGCATCGTACGCTCGCACAACCGCTCGAGCTGCTCGGCCACGGCGGCATCGATCTGGTATACGCTCAGATTCTTCGTTCTCGCCAGCTTGCCGGCCACCTGCCTCCACCAGACGTCGGCGCTGCTGCCGTACGCATAGACCTGCACCTCGTTGGCGCGGCCGCAGGCCTTCAGGATGCGGCGTTCCTCGGGCTGGCCGACTTCGATCCATTGCTCGATCGCGCCGGTCAGGTCCTTGCGCCAGATGTCCGGTTCGTCGGTATCGGAGATGCCCTTGCCGAACTCGAGCCGCTCATGCGCATTTAAGGCGAAGACCAGTACGCGGGTCATCATCCTCTGCAAGGTCTCGGACGGATGACAGGCAATGTTCAGCGCGTGGTCGGCATAGTAGTGCCTGTCCATGTCGGCGACTTGCAGCTGGACTTTGTAGATGACGGATTTGATGGCCATGATGGTGTGCGTTGGCGGGCGCCCGCCCGCAAAGGAAAAGCCGCGAGTGTACCGTGCGCAGCCGCTGCGCCACGGAATCGGCAAGAAAGCGGATAATCGGCCGGCGGTCAATTCACTGCGTCCGGTAGATGGTTCTGCAAAATAGATCAGTTTGACCGGCCGGGACAGGAGCCTCATGAAGACTTATCACCAACTTGCCGGTCTCCGGCGTGCGCTGGCCATTGGCATCGCGGCGCTGCTGATGGCCGCCGTCAGCCATGCGCAGGACAGGGAGGCGCCCAAAGAAGCGGCCAAAGAGGCCGTCAAGGAGCCGGTCAGTGTCGGCACCGGCTTCGTTGTGTCGAATGCGGGCCACATCGGGACCGCCGATCACGTCATTCGCGGCAAGTCGCAGGTACTGATCGGCCCGGTCGACCGCCGCCTCTGGCGCGTGGCGACGGTGCTGAAATTCGACGAGGCAAACGACCTCGCGCTGCTGCAGGCGCGGCTGGAGCGGCCGCCACTGTCGATCGCACCCTGGGCCGACGTGCCGGTCGGTCTGGAGGCGCTGGTGATCGGCTATCCGCAGCCGGTCGTGCAGGGACTGTCAAAGAAGATCACGCAGGGCATCGTCAATGGCGAGCGCAGCGAGTCCGGAGAGAACGCCCACTTCCAGCTGAGCGCCGAAGTCCAGCGCGGCAATTCGGGTGGCCCGGTGCTGTCGCCGGACGGCCTGGTGATTGGCGTCGTGCGCGCGAAGCTGAATGCCCTGTCGCTGGCGCAGAAGACCGGTGACATCGCGCAGAACGTCAATTTCGGGCTGAAGTCGTCGCGGCTGATCGACTTCTTGCAGGCGGCCGGGGTGCCGCTGCAGATCCAAAAGCCGAACCTCGCATTGCAGCCACGCCCGTATGAAACCTTCCGCAAGGCAGAAGCGTCGATCGTCGCCGTGTTGGCCAGGAACCCTGAGGCAGGCGCCACCGGTGCGCCCGACCCGCGCGGTACGGCCAAGGACATACAGGTGCTGGAAAAAAGCGGCAACTGAGCCCGCAGGCTGCGGGCCGCCAGCGCGCTCAGACCTGCCGTGGATCGACGTGCGTCATCATGTTCAGCACCGGATGCCGCTCCATCACGCGGCGGCGTGCATCGACGGCGATCCGATGGCCTGCTTCGACGGTCAGCGAGCCGTCTACCTCGAGATGCGCATCGACTAGCAGCAGATCGCCGGTACGGCGCGTGCGCAGGTCATGCACGCCGAGTATGCCCGGCGTCCCGAGGATCTCCTGCCGGATACGTTCAGTCTCTTCCGTGGTCGCGGCGCGGTCAGTCAGGTCATGCAGCGCTTCCCACAAAAAGGACCAGCCCGTCTTGCCGACCATGAAGCCAACGATGGCCGCCGCGATCGGATCGAACAGTGGTAGCCCCATCAGGTTGCCGCCGATGCCGATGGCCACCACCAGTGACGACGCGGCGTCCGAGCGCGCATGCCACGCATTGGCGACCAGTAGCTTGGAGCGCACCCGCTGTGCCACCGCCAGCATGTAGCGGAACAGCAGCTCCTTGGCCAGCAGCGAGCCCAGTGCGACCCATAGTGCGGCCGGCGCGATCAGGGTCGCGCCCTGTGGCGCGCTGACCTTGCCGACCGCACTCCACACCATGCCGGCGCCGACCACGAACAGCAGCAGTCCCAGCACCAGGCTGGCGGCATTCTCGTAGCGCTGGTGGCCGTAATGATGGTCTTCGTCCGCGTCCTTGCGACTATGCCGCAGCGCCAGCAGCACGACGCCATCCGACGCCAGGTCGGACAGCGAATGGATACTGTCGGCGATGAGGCCTTGTGACTGCGTGATCCAGCCCGCTACCGCCTGTGCGACCGCCAGCAAGATGTTGACCGCGACGCTGACCCAGGTGCTGCGCTGCGCCGCGCCTTCCGCCTCGGGAGAAACGGGCTCATCGTCGATGTCGTTCAGGTCTTCCATCCGGGGCGGTGATCAGTGTGCCGGCGCGTGCCGTGGCGTCGTAAATATTGATAAATTTTAAATCATGGCGCGATGGCCGCCATGGCGTTCCCCAAAGAAAAACGCACCGCGAGCGGTGCGTGAAACTTGCGAGGAGAGCGGCCGTTTCAGAATTCGTATTCCGCCTGCATACGGAAGGTATTGCCGCGGTAGGCGCCGTCGTCGATCCGGTTGCGCCCCACCAGGTAGGCCGCGTTGTACTTGATCGCCTGGTGAGAATCGAGCGCGATCTTGCCGAAGATGGCCGGGCCGATGCGATGGCCTTGCTGGCGCGTGTTGGCCCAGTCGTTCCAACGGCCAAGATCACCGAAGCCCTGGAAGCCCACTGCGAATTCTTTCTTCAGGCGATAGCGTCCTTGCACCTGGTAGTACGACGTCGTGTGGCTCGGCTCGTCGCTGCGATAATTGCGCTCGAACAGGAAGTTCGCAATCCATTCGGTCTTGCCGAAATCGGCCTGGAACAGCGGACCCCATTTCACTTCATAGCCCTCAGAGCGGTCTTGCGGGCGCTCGACTTCGATCAGGAAGCCGACATCCACCGGGAAGCGGCCGGTCTCGGTCAGCTGGAAGCGGTTTTCCCATTCGATGGCATCGAACTCGGTACCGCTGCCGGCGGGGCGGTTGTACTTCACGTACACCTCGGTGAACCAGTGTTCGTTGACGCCATAGCCGAGACCGATCGACGCCGACGAGCGGTTCTTTGAGCTGTCGCGCATGTCGCGCGTGCCGAACTTGAAATCGATCTCACGCTCGCCCGCTTCGACGCGGGCCGGATAAATGTATTCGTCGGGCGCTGCTTGGGCGAGGCCGGTGCACAGGGACGTGGCTGCCAGTGCGTAGCCCCAAAAGGTCTTTTTCATGCTTGTTATCTGGGTGTTCTGGTTAGCTTGTTTTAAGGGAATTACGTGTAATTGTTTGCTGGCGCCGTACCATCGATGCAGCGGAGAGGATCACAGCCAGCGTGGCCACATAGAACAGCATCTGCATAGCGCTCGGGCTCGGCTCATAGCCCACCAGGGCGTGCAGGATACGGCCCAGCAGCGAGTCGGCCGACAGGATGGCCGAGGTGTCCCACAGCGGCGTGACTAGCGACGGCAGCCAGTCGGCCTGGATCAGGAAACGTGCCATCTGACCGGCGAGGCCGGCGGCCAGCAGCACCAGCATCCAGCCTGTGACGCTGAAGAACCATTTCAACGGGATGCGCATCAGGCCGAAGTACATCACCAGGCCCAGTGAAGCGCCGCCGATGAGGCCGAGCGCGCCGCCGCCGAGGATATCGGTCAGGCTGCTGCCATCGCCGCTGGCCATGCCGTGCAGGAAGAGCACGCTTTCTGCGCCTTCACGCAGCACCGTCAGCGCAATCAGCACCGCAATGGCCGACAGGCCGCGCGTGCCGTCGCTGACTTCCGCGCCGACCCGCTTGGCATCGCGCGCCAGTTCGGCACCGTGCGTAGACATCCAGACATGGTGCCAGCCGAGCATCAGCACGGCCACACCCAGCACACCGGCATTGAACAATTCCTGGCCGCTGCCGTCGGCCAGGTTGGCGATGGTCTCGGTCAGTCCGGCCAGAACGCCCGAACCGAGCACGCCGGCCAGTACGCCCACGCTGATCATCAGCGTGCGCCGGCTGACGTTGCGCGTGGCGGCAGCGACGATGCTGATCACCAGCGCCGCTTCCAGCGTCTCACGGAAAATGATCAGGGCGGAGCCGAACATGGCTTACTCCGCGATGACCACGCCCTTGGCGGTGGCCTGATTGAATTCGCCCATGAACGGGTATTTGCCCGGCTTCAGCGGGCCGATCCAGATAGCAGCCTTCGAGCGCGGCGCGATGATCTTTTCACGGTTCAGTTCGTGACTTTCGAATTCTTCCGGCGTCGCATCCTGGTTTTCAATGACCAACTTCACTTTCTGGCCGGCCGGTACGCGAACCTCCGACGGGGAGAACTTGTGGTCCTTGATAACGATGGCGATCTCGTTGTCGGCCGCAAAGCCCAGTGACGGCAGTGCAGCGATCAGGGCGAGGGAAAAGAGTCGAGTGATCATGTTAATTGGCATCCGGAAAGCATTCAGGGAAGGACTTGACCAATTAATGATAATTATTCTCATTTAATTGGTCAAGTGCCCCGGAGCTTCGCTGACCGGACACATCTGCCGCTGCCGGGCATGCCGGCGGGCATCCTCAATCAGGCGGCGGCCTGGATCGCGTATTCGCCGACGATCAGGTCGATCAGGCGACGAGCGTAGCCAGGCAACTGATCCGTATTCTTCACGCAGATCGATAGTTGGCGCTGTGCCCACGTGTCCGACAGCGGCGCATGCATCAGGCGCATACGCTTGGCATAGCGAAGCGCTGCCGATTCCGGCATGACGGCAATGGCGGCATTCACTTCGACGATCCGGCATGCGCTCTCGAAGTGCGCCACGCGGGTGCGCACGCCGATGCTGGCCTGGCATTCCGCGGCCATGCGCGAGAGCAGCTGCGAGATCGCGCAGTCTTCAGTGAGGCACACATGCTCGTGCTTGAGCGTCTGTACGAAGTCGATTTTCTTCAGCTTGGCCAGCGCATGTTTGGGCGAGAACACCGCGACCAGCCGATCGTGCCGGTACGGTATTAGCTGTACGTCGCGTCACCGTGCATCGCACGAGACAATGCCGACATCGGCCGCGCCCTCGCTCACGGCGCGCACGATCTCTTCGCAGGTTCGCTCGCGCATCTCGATATCGATGTCCGGATGCGACGCCAGGAAGGTCGGCAACAGCAGCGGAATATCTTCATTGATCGCAATCGTCTCGGCATGCAGGCGCAACGTGCCTTTCACGCCGCGCGTGTACTGGTGCAGCTCGCCACATAGTCGGTCGAGCTGCTGCTGCACATCGCGCGCCGACTGCAGCACCACCCGTCCGGCCGGCGTCAGCGTCAGGCCCTGTGCAGTCCGGTGAAAGAGCTTCAGTCCGAGACTTTCCTCGAAACGCTTGAGCCGCGAGCTGGCCGCTGGCAGCGACAGACAAGCACGTTCCGCGCCGGCCGTCAGACTGTTGGCCTCGGCGATATGAATCACCAGCCGCATATCGGTGAAATCGAAATGCATCGACACCTTGTCTACCTCTGTCTTCGTTGTTCGCTATTTTTTTACGGGGATCCCGTCAACATTCAGCGTTCGTTCATCGAAAAACAAAGCTGATCCCCGGAGCGACAAGCTACGCCATTTCGGGCGGCAGATGCTGCTTAAATAATTCGGTTCGTCGGCAGGCGGCGGCAGAAACTGCTTTATTGAAAATATTCCTAACCCATTTGTTCGGTTATCTTTGAATATGCAGGCAGGACTATGCCGATGACCTGTTTTTTCGGCGTAGACAGCAGACCGAGTCTCCTGATTTCCAAAGTGAAACGTCGTTTCCTAGTGGAATTTCCCATAGAATGCGAAGATTCTTCGACACAGCAGCTCGCAAAGCTGCCTGAGCACCTGGTCAATCGATGCGCTGTTCTCCCGCCACCTGTCGACGTGCCGCGCCCAATGAGGTGGGGTCACGCGCGCGTGATGCGGCAAGCATTTTCCGTCGCGGCCGTCACGGGTACCGCTGAGCCTATGGCGCGCCATCCTGTCATCCAACGCGTCATGTTCGGGGCTGCGGGCGTGGCGTCTGCGCTGTTTTTGCAGCGCGACTCCGGACATCGTTCTCGGTTAGCGCGCTTGCTGCGCTGCCTGTTCGTCATGCTTGCGGCGCTGCGGCTGATGGCCACACCGGCGCTGGCGGCCGACGCGGTGACGCTGCAACTGAAATGGACCCACGGATTTCAGTTCGCCGGCTACTACGCGGCGCTGGCACAAGGCTACTACCGCGATGTCGGCCTCGAGGTTCACCTCGCCGAACTGCAGCAGGGGATGAACGCGGTCAACCAGGTGGTCAATGGTCAGGCTAATTTCGGTATCGGCAGCAGCAGCCTGCTGGTGGCGCGCGCGTCGGGCAAGCCGGTGGTGGCGCTGGGGGCGGTCTTCCAGCACTCACCACTGGTGCTGGTGTCGCGCAATGACCTGCGCACGACCAGCGACCTGATCGGCAAGAAAGTGATGATCGAGCCGCTTGCCGATGAACTGTTGGCCTATCTTGCGCAGTCTGGCGTGCCGCGCGAGAAGCTCACCCTGGTTCCGCACACTTTCAATGTCCAGTCGCTGATCGGCGGCGATGTCGACGCGATGAGCGTCTACTTGTCCGATGAGATCGATGCGCTGAACAAGGCGAAATTCAACTACCAGGTCCACTCGCCGGTGTCGGCCGGCATCGGCTTTTATGCGGACGTGCTGTTCACCTCGGAACGCGAGCTGCAAAATTATCCCGGCCGGGTCGAACGCTTCCGGGCTGCCAGCCTGCGCGGCTGGCAATACGCGATGAGCCATCCCGACGAGATCATCGACCTGATCCTTGAGCGCTATGCCGTCGGTACATCGCGCGAGCACCTGGTCTTCGAGGCCAACGCGCTGAAGGCGCTGATCAGGCCTGACCTGATCGAGATCGGCCACATGAACCCGGTCCGCTGGCAAGGGATCGCCAGCCTGTATGCCAAGGCCGGTGTGTTGCCCGAGAATTTTTCGCTGGATGGCTTCATCTACGAGCCCAATGACGATTCGAGCCTCGGCGGCCTCTACTATCTGCTGGGCGTGTCCTTTATTGCGCTCAGCATCAGCGGCGGCATTGCGCTCTACATCTACAAGATCAATCGCCGCCTGACCAGCAGCGTGGCCGATCTCGAAGGCGTGCGCCAGGCGCTGGAACAGGAAACGAAAAAACTGCAGGCCTCCGAAGAAAGGCTGACGGCCTATGCAGAAGAGCTCAGCCTGCAGAACTCGGTCCTCAAGCTGTTGCAGGATGCGGTCGCGCTGCCGGAAGTGCTGCGCTCGCTGGCGCAGTCCGTCGAGGCGCGCCATCGCGGTATGTTGTGCTCGATCCTGACCTTCAGCGAGACCGATCGTGCGCTGTATCTCGGCGCGGCACCCAGCCTGCCGGAGTTTTTCACGACGGCGCTGCACGGGCTGTCAGTCGACGAGGGCGCAGGCTGCTGCGGCGCTGCGGCGGCGCGTGACCAGATGGTGATCGTTGAGAATATCCAACAGGATCCGCTGTGGGGTCGATACCGCGAGATCGCCGCGCGTGCCGGCCTGCAAGCCTGCTGGTCGCAGCCCATTCATTCTTCCGACCAGAAGCTGATCGGCACTTTTGCGATCTATCACCGCCGCCCGGCGTATCCGACTGATGCCGATCGCGCACTGATCCGCCATTTCTCGTGGCTGGCCGGCATCGCGATCGAGAAAAGCCGCTCGAGCGAGCGCATGCGCCTGAGCGAGGAACAGCTGCGCTTCGTGCTCGAGGCCGCTGAACTCGGCTACTGGGACTGGGACATCAAGGCCGGTACGGTCGCGCGCAACGAACGCTGGGCCACCATGCTGGGCTACACGCTGGCCGAGATCGGCCAGCCGTCGTTTCGCCCGACCTTCCTCGTCCATCCGGACGATGTCGACATGGTCCAGCGGTCGATTGACGATGTGCTGGCCGGACGCTCTGCCTCTCTCCAGATTGCGTACCGCATGCTGCATAAAGACGGTTCGCTGCGCTGGATCCTCGATCACAGCAATGTGACCCAGCGCGACGCGCAGGGCAGGCCCGCGCGTATGTGCGGCACGCACATCGACATCACCGAGCGCAAGCTCGCCGAGGAGCGGGCGCTGCAGCTGGCGTTCTATGACCCGCTGACCGGGCTGCCGAACCGCCGCCTGCTCAGCGATCGCCTCCGCCAGACGCTGGCGTCGAATGCGCGGCATCCGCGCTTCGGCGCGCTGATGTTGCTCGACCTCGACAACTTTAAGCCGCTGAATGACCGGCATGGTCATGCGGCCGGCGACCAGCTGCTGGTCGAGCTGGCGCGCCGGCTGACCTCGCGCATCCGCGCCGAAGACACGGCGGCCCGCCTGGGCGGTGACGAATTCGTGGTCGTCATCAACGAACTGGGCGATTCCGAGGAACAGGCGCGCCGGCAGGCGATGGCCGTGGCCGAAAAAATCCGCAATACGCTCAACGAGCCTTACGGCCTGCGGGTTGGCACGCCGGGGCAGGAACAGGCTATCGAGCACCGCTGCTCGACCAGCATCGGCCTGACGCTGTTCTATGGCGGCGGCGGCGATGAGACGACGCTGATCCATCATGCGGACCTCGCGATGTACATGGCCAAGCAGGCCGGCAAGAACGCGATCCGGATCTACGACGAGCATGCAATGCCGGCCGCCAACATGAGCCGTTTCACCGGCTGAAGTAGCGCTTCCGCAAAGCCGAACGCGACACCGCGAGGCTTGACTACAATCGGCAGCCCGTTCCCTGATGCCCTGCGTCTTCGATTGAGCCACGCTCCCGATCCTCACGCCGCGCGCCCCGAGCCGCTTTCTGCAGCGCCTCCTGCGGCGTCTCCGGTCCCGCGCCGTCTGTTCCTCACCGGCCTGCTGCTGGCCATGCTCGGTTCCGTGCTGTTCTCGGCCAAGGGCGTCGTGGTCAAGCTGCACTACCGCCATCATGTCGATGCGATGACCGTGCTGGCGTTGCGCATGCTGCTGTCGCTGCCGTTCTTTGCGCTCGTCGCATGGCTGCAGATGCGGCGCAGCGCGCCGCTGTCGCCGGCAGACCGCAGCCGCATCGTGATGCTCGGCGTGGTCGGCTACTACCTGTCCAGCTATCTCGACTTCCTCGGGCTGCAGTACATCTCGGCCGGGCTCGAGCGGCTGATCCTGTTCCTGACGCCTTCCTTTGTGCTCCTGATGTCGGTGTTCTGGCTGCGCCGGCGCGTTGGCCGTACCGAATGGCTGGCACTGGCGATCTGCTATGGCGGCACGGTGCTGGTGTTCCTGCACGATGCGCAGTCAGGCAGCGCCAACGTCTGGCTCGGCGGTGCGTTCGTGCTCGGCAGCGCGGTGTTCTACGCGCTGTATCTGCTGCTGTCGGGCGAACTCGTCAGGCGCGTCGGCTCGCTGCGGCTGGTGTCGTATGTGATGTGC
>JACCDS010387174.1_pt1 | contig 19415 bp, 20 predicted proteins | sample 7446441 | NCBI WGS metagenome assembly JACCDS01 (sample SAMN15323445, study PRJNA562643) | freshwater metagenome | isolation source: river surface water | place: USA:Blue River Watershed | collected 2017-08-17
GCCGTCGGTAGCGTGGTCGGCGATGTCAGCGGCGCTGCCGGTGCAGCCGCGGCTGCGGTGCCCGCACCCGGATTGAATAACCTGCAGGCCAGCCTCGAAGACTCGCTGGTGAAGGCCGGCATGAACCCGACGGTGGCCAAAGGTGTCGCGGTGAATGTCAGCGGGTTGGCGGCGGCAGGTGTCGGGGCAGCGGTTGGCGGTGCAACAGGCGCTGGCGTGGGGCTGTCGGTGGATGCGAATAATCGGCAGCGGCATCTGTCGACCTGCGAGCGCTTGAAGGAAGGCTGCAAAGGGAGAGCTTCAAGCGAGTGCCAGACAATCAATCGCATTGGCGGCGTGCGGTCCGGTATGCCGACCGATGACGCACAGATCCCCGCCAGCAAAGTTGTCGAAAACTACGACGCCATTGGCAAGGTAGTGAGCTATACCCTGATCGACCGCAAGACGAACCAGCCGACTATGATCATGGAGCTGCTGGAGTTCAACGCCTATCGCAACGCGACGCCAAGGATACAGGCGACGATGCAGACTTCGCCGCAGTATGCGCTGGATTTTGCGTCGGCGGGGTTACACTCGGCAGCAGGCGACGAGCAGCGAGCACTCGAGCATGTGGCGGTCGGGGTGACATCGCCCGTTTGCGCAATATGCCGCTTAAGGGCGGTGAGGCGCTGCTTGAATGAAGGCAGACCTCGCCGCAGCCAAATGCTGCGCACGCCCGAGGGAGAGACGACCATACCACGTTGGCGCAGTTCATTTGACACCCGGACTTGGCCGAAGGCCGGCCGTTCCAGCGCGAAGGCAGCGACGGCCTCCTCGATGGCCGGCTCGACCCGATTACGCAGATTCGGCTTCTTGCGATTGGCATCGGGCAGCGCTTCGAGGCCACCTTCGGCACGGGCCGATTAATAGCGATAGAAGGTATCTCACGACACGCCCATCACCTTGCAGGCGCGAGACACGTTGTCGAGTTCGGCGGCCAGATCTAGCAGGCCGACCTTGTGTTTGATGACGTTCTGGGCAAGACGGCTCATGGGGTGACGCCTTGGCGCTTGCGCGCTTCGTTGATAAAGATTTGCACCTCTATCAAACCGGGTAACCCCACCTCTTGACAAGGCCCGACTGTCAGCTCAAATCGAAACTACTACACATCAGCCGGTCACGCTGCCAACCACGTTGCGCGACTGACTTGCTTATTTCTTCCAGCGCGTGAACGCGTCCGCCGCGATCTTCGAGTACTTCTGCCTTGCGCTCATGCCGATGACTTTCGGATAGACCGGTACGAATGAATATTCCTCGCCCTGCGCAAAGAAGCCCTCGGCCCATGCGCCGCACACCACGCCATCCTCGCGCAGGTAAGGCTCGCGCTCGCTGAGCTGGTCGCGGAACTGCTGCAGCAGCGCGCCGCGCTGCGTGGCCGCGGCTTCCCGTGTCGCCACTGCATCGCCGCCGCGTTCTTTCACATACAGGCCGGTGAAGATCTCGACGCCTTGCCTGAACTGCTTGCTCAGTGCCGCATCCTCCGGATGGGTCTCTGCAAAGACCGTAAAAATCGCCGAGCAGTGCAGCGCCTGCTTTGCCATGCGCGAATCCTCCGCAGCGGCGCTGCCGCAGAAGCCGGCGACGGCCAGCAGTGCAGCCACGGCCAATTTGTTGTTGTGTTTCACCTTGTGCCTTTCTCGGAAAAGCCGGCGCGCGCAGCGGCCGGCAGATGGCATGGTAAATCAGGGTGCCGCCCAAGGGCAAAGGCGTTGGCTGAAACCATGGTCCGCCCAAGCCGGATCTTGCCCGTCACGCTGATCGCTTCGGCCGGCGTCATTCACCGTCGCGGCGATCCCCTGCTCATGCCCACGCTTCTTCCGCGCGATCCGGGCGTTTTTGACCTGAGTCAATCAAATTCGCCGGCCGCAGTGGGAATATCGCGCGTCCCTTATTCGTGCGATATCCATGATGACCACTGCCGCCCCTGCCACCACGTCCCTCAATGAATTGCTCGCGCTGGCGCGTGCCAGCGGCCTGCGGCCGCTACAGCTGGCAGGGCGTGAACTGATCCCGGTAGTGCAGGGTGGCATGGGCGTGGGCGTGTCGGCCGGCGGCCTGGCCGGCACCGTCGCGCGTGCCGGCGGCATGGGCACGATCTCGTCGGTCGACCTGCGCCGGCTGCATCCGGACCTGATGGACAAGACCGCGCACCTGACCAAGATCGCCGGCTCCAAGCCCGCGATCGATGTGACCAACCTCGAAGCGCTCGACCGCGAGATCCACATTGCGCGCGCGAAGGCCGAAGGCCACGGGCTGGTCGCGGTGAACGTGATGCGCGCCCTGAGTGAATACGAGTCCTATGTGAAGCAGGCGCTGGCCAGCGGCGCGGACGCGATCGTGGTCGGCGCCGGCCTGCCGCTGGATCTGCCGGACCTCGCGCAGGATCATCCGGGCGTCGCGCTGATTCCCATCCTGTCGGATGCGCGCGGCGTGCAGCTGGTGGTGCGCAAATGGATGAAGAAGGGCCGCCTGCCCGACGCGATCGTGATCGAGCATCCGCGGCTGGCCGGCGGGCACCTCGGTGCGGCGCGCGTGACCGACCTCGGCGATCGCCGCTTCGATTTCGATGTCGTCCTGCCGCAGGTGCGCGCGTTCTTCGCGGCCGAGGGTATCGATATTCCGCTGATCGCCGCCGGTGGCATCAGCGCGCATGAAGACATCGTGCGGCTGCAGGCGCTCGGCGCGGCGGCCGTTCAGCTCGGTACCGCCTTCGCCGTCACTGCGGAATCGAATGCCGCGCCCGCGTTCAAGCGCGTGCTCGCCGAGGCCCGGCCGGAAGACCTGGTCGAGTTCGTCAGCGTGGCCGGCCTGCCGGCGCGCGCGGTACGCACGCCGTGGCTCGACAAGTACCTGCGCATCGAGCCGAAGCTGAAGGCGGTCGCGCATGTGAAAGAGATCTGCAACATGGCCTTCGACTGCCTTGCGCACTGCGGCCTGCGCGACGGCAAGGGCGAGATGGGCCAGTTCTGCATCGACAAGCAGCTCGGCCACGCCTTTGACGGCGATATCCACAAGGGCCTGTTCTTCCGCGGCGCCGGCACCCTGCCGTTTGGCAGCGAAATCCGCCCGGTGCACGATTTGCTGCGGCACCTGTTGGGGCGCACCGCACGTCAGCCCGTGCCAGCCTGAACGCGCCTTACTGCCGCTGCCCCGCGTCCGGCAGCGCCGGGTCTTGCTGCGGCAGCGCGCCGCGAAAATAGTCGATCGTCTGTTCCAGCCCGTCGCGCAGCGATACAGACGGCTGCCAGCCCAGCTGCTGCATCGCCAGCGTGATGTCGGGGCGCCGGCGCGCAGGATCGTCGGCCGGCAGTGGCGCGAACGCAATGGCCGCGCGCGAGCCGGTCAGTGCAATAACCAGCCTGGCCAGCGCCAGCATCGTCGACTCGGCCGGATTGCCCAGGTTGACCGGGCCGCAGAAATCATCCGCGCTGGCCATCAGCCGCAGCAGTCCCTCCACCAGGTCATCGACATAGCAGAACGAGCGCGTCTGCCGGCCATCGCCAAAGACGGTCAGGTCACTGCCCGTCAATGCCTGCACGACGAAGTTTGACACCACGCGGCCGTCATCGGCCAGCATGCGCGGGCCGTAGGTGTTGAAGATGCGTGCGACCTTCACGCGCAGTGCGTGCCGGCGGCGGTAATCGAAGCACAGCGTCTCGGCGCAGCGCTTGCCCTCGTCATAACAGGCAAGCGGGCCGACCGGATTCACATGCCCCCAGTAGTCTTCGCGCTGCGGATGGCAGGCCGGATCGCCATACACTTCGCTGGTCGACGCCTGCAGCAGCCGCGCGCCGGTGCGGCGCGCCAGCCCCAGCAGATTGAGCGTGCCATGCACGCTGGTCTTGGTGGTCTGAACCGGATCGTGCTGGTAATGCGGCGGCGATGCCGGGCAGGCCAGGTTGTACACCTGATCGACCTCGACATGCAGCGGAAAGCTGACATCGTGGCGCAGCAGCTCGAAGCGCGGATGCCCGATCAGGTGCGCGATATTGCACTTGCTGCCGGAGGCAAAGTTATCGACGCACAGGACGTCATGGCCAGCCAGCAGCAGCCGTTCGCACAGGTGCGAGCCGAGAAAGCCCGCGCCGCCGGTGACGAGGATACGCGCCGGCCGCGTCATGCGGCGCGCCCCCAGGCCGATTTGTCGACGATGAACGGGCCGATCGCCAGTGCGTCCAGCGCCGTGCTGCAGAACGATTCGAGCGCATCGCGTGGCGTGCAGACGATCGGCAGGCCGCGCGTGTTGAACGAGGTATTGACCAGCACCGGTACGCCGCTCAGCGCCTTGAACGCGTGCAGCAGTTCGTGCAGTGCCGGGTTCTGCGCCGGCGTCACGGTCTGCACGCGCGCCGTGCCGTCCACATGCCGCACCGCCGGTATGCGCTGTGCGCGCTGCGCGCGCACACGGAAGACGAAGGTCATGAAGGGCGCGTCGCGCGCGCCATCAAACCAGTCGTCGGCGTCCTCGTCCGGCACCACGGGCGCGACCGGACGGAAATCCTCGCGATCCTTGATCAGGTTCAGCCGGCTTTGCATGCCGGCGTTGAGCGGCGAAGCCAGGATGGAGCGCGCACCGAGCGCACGCGGGCCGAATTCCATGCGCTGCTGGAACCAGCCCACCACCTTGTCCTGCGCCAGCAGCGCGGCGGTATCGGCGGCCAGCGTGCGCGTGCGATGGTAAGGCAGCCGCGCCTGCTGCAGCAAGGCCTCGATCTGGTCGTCGCCGAAGGCCGGTCCCAGGTACGCATGATCCATCTGCCAGCGTCGCGCCGTATCCCGCGTTGTACCCCGCGTTGCACGCGCGCGCTGCTGCGCATCGATCCACAGCGCGGCGCCAAGCGCGGTGCCGGCATCGCCGGCGGCCGGTTGCACCCAGACCCGCTGCCACGGGCCCTCGTCGCGCAGTCGCGCATTCATCACGCAGTTCAGTGCCACGCCGCCGGCCAGCGCCAGGTTCGGCGAGCGCGTCTGCTCATGCAGCCAGCGCGCCATCTGCAGCACGGTGTCTTCGAGCACTTGCTGCAGTGAGCGTGCGATGTCGAAGTGGCGTTGCTGCAGCGGCGTGCCGCGCGCACGCGCCGGGCCGAACAGCGCGTGGCAGTCGACCGGCGCGATACGGCAGTCACCGTTGCCGCGCCAGCGCACGCATTGCGCCAGCGCTGGCGCGTGCACCGGCTCCCCATATGACGCCAGCGCCATCACCTTGTATTCATCCGACGAATGCAGGAAGCCGAGGTGGGTGGTCACGGCCTCATACAGCAGGCCGAGCGAATGCGGCAGATCGAGCTGGCGCAGCCGGCGGTAGCGGCCGTCGCGGTACAGGCCATAGCTGGCAGTGGCGCGCTCGCCGCGGCCGTCAATGGCCAGCACCGCGCAATCGTCGAACGGTGCGGCAAGAAAGGCGCTGGCCTCGTGGGCGCGGTGATGCTCGACGAAATGCCACTGATACGGGCCGTCGGCGCGCGCGCCGGCAAAGCGCTCGCGCAGGTGATGCGGTGCGCCGCCGGCCAGCTGGCGCGGCGCGTTCACTACATAGCTCAGCGCCAGCGGCTCCCATGGCGCGGCAGCGCCGGCCGCCGAGGGCTGCAGCGGCAGCGTGATCGATGCCGTCGATGCGCGCTCGTGCGCCAGTTGCAGCCACGGGTCGTACGCATAGGCGACATGATCGACATCGGTCAGTGCGGCACCGGCGTCGCGCAGGCAATAGTCGATCGCATGGAAGGGCAGCTGCCACGCGCTGAAGGGCAGCGGCCGCTTGCCATGCTTGATGCGGGTGAAGCGCTCTTCTTCCGCCGCGGCCAGCACGATGCCGTCGCGCACGATGCAGGCCGCGCAGTCATGGAAGGCAGCATTGATTCCCAGGGTCAGCATGAACGTGGCTCATCAACAGTCAGGCACGCCGTGTTGCAAAGGGCATGCCATGCCGTGCCATGCGATGCAGCACCATGCGCAGGAACGAAGTTTGCTCGACAGGGCGGATGGCGCTGCCCCTGATCTCTGTGGTCATACCGACCTGTGGCCGCGCAGTGCTGCTGGCGCGCTGCATCGATGCCCTGTGCGCGCAGTCGCTGCCGGCGGCGTGCTTTGAGGTGATCGTCGTTGATGACCACCCGGCCCGGCCGGATCGTGCCGTGGCCCTCTGCTGCGCGCGCGCAAAGCGGCGTGGACTACGGTTGCGTTACCTGCGCAATGCCGGGCCGCATGGGCCGGCAGCGGCACGCAATCTCGGCTGGCGTGCCGCGCGCGCCGAGTGGGTAGGCTTTACCGATGACGACACCATTGCGCAGCCCGACTGGCTGGAGCGTGCTTGCGCGGCATTGATCGCGCCGGGGGGCGCCGCACCGGACGCCCTGTGGGGACGGGTAAGCGTGCCGCTGCCACCGCAGCCCACGGATTACGAGCGTGACGCCGCACGGCTGCAGGACGCCGGCTTTGTGACCGCGAACTGCTTCTGCCGCCGCATGCTGCTGGCGCACGTGGGCGGCTTCGATGAGCGTTTTCGCGCCGCGTGGCGCGAAGACACCGACCTGTATTTCCGGCTGTGTGAGGCCGGCGCACGGGTGGCGTTTGCCGCCGATGTGGTCGTGCTGCATCCGGTGCGCCCGGCCGGCTGGGCCGTGAGCCTCATGCAACAGCGCAAGATCATGTTCGATGCGCTGCTGTACAAAAAGCATCGGCGACGCTATCGGCAACTGGTGCGGCGCTCGCCGCGCTGGGATTACTACCTGATGACGGCCACGCTGCTCGGCGGCGGCACGCTGCTGCTGGCCGCCCGGCCGGTACCGGCGGCGCTCGCGCTGTCGGCCTGGCTGCTGGCGGCCGGCGCATTCTTCCGCCGACGCCTGCATGGCACTCGCCGCGCGCCGCGCGCGCTGGCGGCACTGCTGCTGACCTCGGTGCTGATACCGCCGCTGGCCGTGTTCTGGCGCGCGGTCGGGGCCGTCCGCTTTCGGGTGATATTCGTGTAAGACGGCGGCCGTGCCGGCGCTTACAGGTCGGACGTGTAGACGCTGACCATGCCCGCGTTCAGCAATCCCTTCCGGATCTTTTGCTCGGCGGCCGCCAGTAGCCGGAAGCGGTGCGCCTCGAATTGCGCCAGCGGATCGCCGTGCAGGTCGTCCGGGTCGACATCCTGCAGGGTTTCCTCGCTGAAGTGGCAGCGGATGGCCTGGCCGTCCAGGCGCGCGGCAAAATAGACGCCGCCGTCATCGGCCAGCGCGGCCGGACCGGTAAATTCAATCTTTGCTTGCATTGTTTTTTTATATCGGTTGGTTGAACGTTCGCCGTTAGCGTAGGGGTTTGCCCCGCAAAAATATTTGACCGGAGTCAAAAATTTCCGGGTGTTCATGCCGGGTTGGGGATAATAATTCGTCATGGGTAATGTAGCGGAGGCGAAATGAACCAGCAGCAGGTAAGCACAACCGCAAGTCATCGTCGTCCGGCGCGGCATGTGCTGCACGCGGCTGCCGCGCTGGTGGGTGCGCTTGCCTGTGCGCCGTTGCCGGCACAGGGACCGCCGGAGGTCGCCGATGATCTGCCGGCGGCGCTGCCGGATATTCGGCGCATGAACGGTGTCGATTACCTGTCGGGTGGCATCGGCCTCAACGAGTCGCGCGCAATCCGGGCGGAGTCGCTGCGCTGGCCGCTGCAGATTACGATGGCCGAGCTTAACCAGGGCAAGGCGGTCTGGATCGCGGATGCCGAGATCCGGATACGCAATGCGCGGAACCGGCCGGTACTCGAGTTCCGCAGTGGCGGGCCGCTGGCGCTGGTCCGCCTTGATCCCGGCAAGTACACGGTTGAGGCGCGCTTCAGCGGCGTGACGCAGAAGCGCGATGTCATCATCGTATCGGGTACGCCGCGCAAGATCACGATTGTCTGGAAGATCGAACTGCGCTGAGCGCATCGGGCACAGGAGAACGCCGTGGAGCAGGGCATGCAGAATATCCCGAACATTCCTGACATTCCGGACATTCCGGACACCGCGGATTATCTGCACTACGGGCCGCTGCCTGCGCCGGCCGAGCTGCAGTCCGCGCTGGCCGACAGCCAGTGGCGCACGATGCGCGTGTTCGATCAGTTCATTGCGCTTGAGGTCACGATGCCGAAGCTGCCCATCGTCAATCCGCCGCTCTGGGAGCTGGGTCATGTCGCCTGGTTCCAGGAGTTCTGGGTGCACCGCGGTGGCGACGTCGCGCGACCATCGCGCATGCGCGATGCCGATGCGCTGTTCAATTCTTCCCTCGTGGCGCACGATACCCGCTGGGATCTGCCGTTGCCTTCGGTGCCGGTAGTGCGCGACTACCTGTGCAGCGTGTTCGAGGACACGCTGCAGCGGCTGCACCGGCTCGCATTGCGGCCCGACCCGGCCACCGCCTACCTGATCCAGCTGGCGCTCTTCCATCAAGACATGCACAACGAAGCGTTTGCCTACAGCTGGCAGACCGCAGGCTGGCCGGTACCGGGTGACTTGCCGCCCTACGGGCCGCCGGCCGTTGTGGCCGCGCCGCTGCAGTGGCGCGTCGGCGCGGCCGATATCGACGTCGGTGCGCGCCCGGGTGAGGGCTTCGTATTCGACAATGAGAAGTGGGCGCATCGCGTGCACGTGCCGGCATTCACGATCGACAGCGCGCCGGTCAGCAATGGCGCTTATCTCGCCTTCGTCGAAGCGGACCCGACCCGGCGCACGCCGCGTTACTGGCGCCACGCCGACGGGCAGTGGCAGCAGCGCGTTTATACGCACTGGCTGCCGCTCGATCATGACGCGCCGGTCTGCCATGTCAGCGCTGATGAGGCTGCGGCGTATTGCGCGTGGCGCGGACGCCGCTTGCCGACCGAGTTCGAATGGCTGCGCCTGGCCACCAGCGTGGCGCCGGCCAGTGCCTTTGCCGGCGTGTGGGAGTGGACGTCCAGTCCGTTCGCGCCTTTCCCCGGGTTCAGCCCTGATCCGTATGCGGATTACTCGCGTCCCTGGTTCGACGGCCGCCATCGGGTGCTCAAGGGCGCCAGCCGCTGGACGCCGCCACGCCTGCGCCGCGCCGGCTTTCGTAATTTCTACCCACCCGGTCGCGGCGACGTATTCTGTGGCTTGCGTACCTGCGCTGCCTGATTCAGCGGCCAACGGCAGCCAACCCCCGGAGGAACAATGACGCAGCCGCACGATGGTATCGACGACCGCGAGCGCGGGCGGCTGATCGCAGGATTGCTGGCGCCGCAGGCGCAGGTGGCGCCACGCTATTTTTACGACCTGGCCGGTGCGCGCCTGTTCGAGGTCATCACGCTGCTGGACGAGTACTATCCGACCGTCACCGAACACCGCCTCCTGAGTCGCCATGCGCCGGAGATTGGCGCAGCCTGCGCGGATGCCTTCGGTGCCTGTGCCCTGCTGGTCGAGCCGGGTGCGGGCAGCTGCGAGAAGGTGCGCCACCTGCTGCCGGTATTGCAGCCCGCGCAGTATCTTGCCCTGGATATATCGGCCGAGTTCGTCGAACTGGCGCTGCAGTCGCTGCGGCGCGACCACCCGGGCATCGTGATGGCCGCGATCGCGGCTGACCTGACACAGCACTGGCCGCTGCCGGCCGCCGATGGCGCACGTTTGTTCTTCTATCCCGGTTCGTCGATCGGCAACTTCACGCCGGACGAGGCGCGCGCGTTGCTGGCCCGTTTCCATGCCGCTTGTCGCGGCGAGGGCGGGCTGCTGATCGGCGTCGATCTGATTAAGGACAGCGCCGTGCTGCACGCCGCGTACAACGACGCGCTCGGCGTGACCGCGGCCTTCAACCTGAATCTGCTGCGCCACCTGAACCGGCTGATCGGCAGCGACTTCCGGCCGCAGCAATGGGAACATCATGCGTTTTACGATGCGCGTGAGTCGCGCATCGAGATGCACCTGCGCGCGCGGGCGCCGCTGGCGGTGCGCTGGCAGAGCCCGGCCACGTCCGGCCTGGCCGAAGGGCGCGAATTCGCCGCCGGCCAGACCCTGCATACCGAGAACAGCTACAAGTACACGGCCGACGCGTTCAGCGCCTTGCTGAAGGACGCCGGCTTCGCGCGCGTGCGCCGCTGGACCGACGCGCGCGATTATTTTGCCGTCTTCCTTGCCACCACGTGCTGACCGGCGCTATCGGCATGCTGCCGCCCACCGATGTGCTGTCCGGGGCAATCAGGTCCGGTCGGGGCGGAGACGGTCGAATAGTCGGGCGATCGCGTCGCGCTCGGTATCGGGCGATACCAGCGGTCGGCGCAGCAGCACGGCGTCGGTAAGCTGCGCGAGGAAGTCGGGCTCGGCCATTGCCCGGGTCAGTTGCGCCGCGAGTGCCGCATCATCACCGACGGGAAACAGGCCCGGGTAGTGTGCGCCGAGCAGGCCGCGATTGCCGGCGATATCGGAGGCAAGCACCGGAACGCCGGCCGAGATCGCTTCCGACACCACATGCGCGCCACCTTCCATCCGGCTCGAGATCACCATCAGGTGGCTTGAGGCAAGCCAGTGCAGCGTGACGCCATGGGGCAGCTCGCCCAGCCACGCATAACGCGAATCCTGCGACATCGCCTGCTCCGCCGCGATCCCGTGCGCATCGTCCATCGCTTTGCCCATATGCAGCACGCGCAGCGTGGTGGCTTGCGGCAGCCGGCGCAGTGCACGCACGATGCAGAACGGATCCTTCTCGTCACGCAGGTGGCCGATCACGGTGACCAGGAAGCGGTTCGCCACCGCGGCCTGTCGTTCCAGCGGCGCCACCGACTGGAAGATGGTGATGACCTTGTCACGCAGCGGCGACGGCACGGATTCGATCGCCTCATCCTGCAACACCACCAGCCGGTCGGCTGCCTGCATCGACGCCATGACGCGTGCGCGTCTGTCAGCGTCGCCGGCCAGATCGCGGTACAGGTCGGTGCCCGTCAGGATCAGCACGATCGGGCGGTCGGCATGGGCCGCACGAAATCGCATGATGGCGTCGTGGCTGCGCAGCGCATGCAGCGCGATCAGGGCATCGGCCGGTTCGTTCTTCCAGTGGTTCGAGATCGATACCTGGTGGCCGAGTGCACGCAGATGGCGCTGCCAGCGCAGCGTGGTCATGCGGTTGCCGTGCAGGCTTCCGGCGGGAGCAGAGGTAATGAAGTGGAGACGCATCGTAGCAAATCGGTAACCGTACCAGTATACGCCACGGTTACCGACCTGCCGGCTTTAGAAGTTGACGTTATTGCGGCCCTTGAGCTGCAGCATCGCACGCGCCTCGTCCGGCGTGGCAATGTCGAGCGACAGGCCCTCGATCACTTTGCGGATGCGGCGCACCTGGTCGGCATTGGTCCGCGCCAGCTGGCCCGGGCCGTCCCACAGCGAATCTTCGAGGCCGACCCGCACATTGCCGCCGAGTGCCAGCGATTGCGTGCCGATCGGAATCTGGTTCTTGCCGGCGCCCAGCACCGACCAGACATAGTCGTTGCCGAACAGCCGGTCTGCGGTGCGCTTCATGTGCGCAACGTCTTCCGGATGCGTGCCAATGCCGCCGAGCAGGCCGAACACGGACTGGATCAGGAAGGGTGCCTTGATCAGGCCGCGGTCGATGAAGTGCGCTGCGGTATACAGGTGGCCGATGTCATAGCATTCGATCTCGAAGCGCGTGCCGTTATCGCTGCAGGATTCGAGGATGTAGGCGATGTCGCGGAAGGTGTTCTTGAACACGCGGTCGTCGCTGCCGGCCAGGTAGGGCTGCTCCCAGTCGTACTTGAATTCCTTGAAGCGCGACAGCATGCCGTAAAGGCCGAAGTTCATCGAGCCCATGTTCAGCGACGCGACTTCCGGCTGGAACTCATGCGCCGGGCGCAGCCGCTCTTCCACCAGCATGGTCGGCGCGCCGCCGGTGGTAATGTTGATCACCACATCGCTGCCCTGCTTGATCTCGTTCAGGAAGGGCTTGAACAGTTCCGGATCTTGTGACGGCTTGCCGTTGTGCGGCTCGCGCGCGTGCAGGTGCACGATGGCCGCGCCGGCCTCGGCGGCGCCGAGCGCTGCGTCCGCAATTTCGCGCGCAGTCACCGGCAGGTAGGGCGACATCGTCGGGGTATGGATCGCGCCGGTGACGGCGCAGGTAATGATGACCTTGCGTGCCATAGTGTCTCCTCGTCTGGGCGCCGCTGACAGCCGTCGCCGTGCCGGCAACGCAGGGTCAGGGGCGATATTTTGGCCAGCCGGCAGTGTGTCCCGTTTTGGGGTGCCCATGTTTTGGCAATTGGAATCGCGGCTTCGTGGAAAGCGAATGCGCGCCATCGAGGCTCGGCAGCACACTAGCGCGTCCCCGGCGAACGGTCGTGCGTGGCGCGCCGGCCGGGCAACGGTTCACCCTATCCCATCACCAAAACAAGAGCGAGGAAACCTCATGAAAGCAAGCGATCTCACCGGCGGCAAGCCGGTGGCCGTGATCGGCGCCGGCCTGGTCGGCGCCGGCTGGGCCATCGTGTTCGCGCGGGCCGGGCTGCAGGTGCGCATGTACGACCGTGCGCCGCAGGTGCTGCAGAGCGCACCGGCGCTGGTAGCGCAACAGCTCGCGCAGCTGGAAGCCTATGGGCTGCTGCCCGAGCCGGCCGCCGCGATCGGCGCGCGCATCAGCGTCGCGTCGGGCTTGCGCGCTGCGCTCGATGGCGCTGCCTACGCGCAGGAATCGGTGCTGGAGCAGGTCGATGTGAAGCGCCAGCTGATGGAAGAGATCGACGCGCTCGGACTCGACGGACTGATCGTCGGCAGTTCGACCTCGGGCTTCCCGGCCTCCGATTTCGCGCTCGACCTGGCGATCTCGCCGCGCGTGCTGGTTGCGCATCCGGTCAACCCCCCGTATCTGGTGCCGATCGTCGAGCTGGTCGGCTCGCCGCAGACGGCGGCATCCACCGTCGACTGGACGCACCAGCTGATGGAGGCGGTCGGCCAGTCGGTGGTGCGCGTGAACAAGGAGATCGAGGGCTTCATCCTGAACCGGCTGCAGGCGGTGCTGCTGCGCGAAGCGTGGACCCTGGTGGCCGACGGTGTGGCCAGCTGCGACGACATCGACAAGACCATTCGCGACGGCCTCGGCTGGCGCTGGTCGTTCATGGGGCCGTTCGAGACCATCGACCTGAACGCGCCCAACGGCGTAGCCGACTATGCGCTGCGCTTCGGCCCGCTGTTCCATCGCATCGCGGCCTCGCGTGACCAGCAGCGCCCGTGGGACGCGGCACTGATCGGCGACGTTGAAGCGCAGCGCCGCCAACAGCTGCAGGCAAGCCAGCTGAACGAGCGCCGCAGCTGGCGCGATGACCAGCTGATGAAATTCGCGGTGCACCGCAAGCGTTCAGCCGACGACTGAGCGGCGGGCGGCCACCCGGCGGCATGCAGTAGCCCGGCCCGGACCACGGGCCGGTACGCTCACTTTTCCGCGTTCAGTTTCGCCACCCAGTCATTCATCGCATCGCTGACATTCTTCGACTCGCAGAATGTCGGGATATTGCCGAGCAACTTCTTCACGGTGCCCTTGATGAACGCGGTGTCCTCAGCCGAATAGCAGGAATCGATCTGCGACTCCACCGCCGGCAGCATCAGCGTCTGCTTGCGCTCGCCATCCTGCACATCCTTCAGGAATTCGGGATTGCACTGGCTGAGGTATTTGGCCGACAGCAGCGACTGCAGGTAGGTGCTGATCAGCTTCGCGCTCTGGTGGTAATCGTGGAAACGGCATTGCGCGTAGTTCGGGTTGTTGGCGTCCGGATTGATCTCGAAGATGTTTTGCGCAGCATTGGCGCTCATCGAGCATGCAAGCGCCACGCCCAGCAGCAGGTGTCTCATGTAAGTTGTCTCAGGTGGATGAAGATTTTCTTGTGCTTTGACGCCGGAAAGCCCGGCGGGCCCCACTTTACTTGACTGCCGTTCGAAGGTGAAGCGACTTTGGCGCAGCCGAACGCCCCCTTTCGCCCATCGCGCTGCACCATTGACAAACCTTGCCGGCTCGTTCAAGTTTGCCGTCGGCAGGCGCTGGCTACGCCAGGCAGCGCAACTGCCACGACAAGAACAAAGACATTGGGGAGACAAGATGCGCCTGAAGGACAAGGTCGTGCTGGTCACGGCCGCCGGGCAGGGAATCGGCCGCGCCGCCGCGCTGGCGATGGCCGCCGAAGGGGCCACCGTCTGGGCCACCGACCTGAACTCCACGCTGCTGCGGGAGATCGAGGGCACGCCGAACATCCGTACCGCGGTACTGGACGTGCTCGACAAGGAAGCGATCTTCGCGATCGCCGACAGCGTCGGCGCGATCGACGCCCTGTTCAACTGTGCCGGCTATGTGCACGCCGGCACCATCCTCGACGCCAGCGATGACGACTTCGCGTTTGCGATGGCGCTCAACGTGCAGTCGCACTACTGGATGATCCAGGCCATGCTGCCGGCGATGCTCGACCATGGCGGCGGCTCCATCATCAACATGGCCAGCGTCGCCTCCAGCGTACGCGGGCTGCCGAACCGCTGCGTGTACGGCATCAGCAAGGCGGCCGTGGTCGGCCTGACCAAGTCGGTCGCCGCCGACTACGTCGGCCGTGGCATCCGTTGCAATGCGATCTGTCCGGGCACTGTCGACACGCCGTCGCTGGGCGACCGCATCAATGCGTATGCCGATCCGGTCGAGGCGCGCAAGCAGTTCATCGCGCGCCAGCCGATGGGCCGGCTGGCCAGGCCCGAAGAGATCGCCCCGCTGGTGGTGTTCCTCGCGTCCGACGAATCCACCTTCACCACCGGAAACGTCTACTCGATCGACGGCGGCATGACCATCTGACAGGAGAACATCGATGCTGCTGGATATCCGTACTTATGCCTGCCGGCCCGGCACCTTGAACGCGCACCTGGCGCTGTATGAAAAATGTGGCAAGGATCCGCAGGTGCGCCACCTCGGCCGGCCGCTGCTGTATGCCGTCACCGAGAGCGGCAACCCGAACGAATACACGCACATCTGGTGTTACGAGAACGAGGCCGACCGCGAGCGCCGGCGCGCCACGCTGTGGTCGGATCCGGAGTGGCTGAGCTATGTCGAAAAAAGCGCGGCGCTCGGCGCGCTCGAGGTGCAGCACAACAAACTGGTGCGCCCGGTCGGCTTTTTCCCCCTGTGAAGGCAACGCTGCGCTGCCACATTAACGGGCATGGACGCAGCCAGCCGAATGGCGGGTTTCGAAAAACAGAAAGCAGCAGTGGCCGCTGGCTGCGCTAGCATCAGCGGTACAGTCACACCAGTCACGGCAAGCATTCAGCAGCAGGTAGCACGCAGATCGCAGCACGCAACATGAGCAGGCCGGCGGCAACCGCGCGCCGGTCCAACCTGAAGGGGGAGGTCGCATGGCAGGCGTCGTCGCAGCTTGGTCGGATATATTCCACGCACGTTCACGGCGGCGCGTACTGGCGCTGCTGGCGTCGTCACTGGTGCTGCTGGCACCGCTGCCCGGCGCGGCGCAGGACAAAGGCAAGCCGATCCGCATCGGCGTGCCGACCTCGGTGCAGCTGCAGGTCGGCCGCGATACGCTGACGGCGGTGAAGATGGCGGTCGATGAAGTCAACCGGCAGGGCGGCATCCTCGGCCGCAAGGTCGAGTTCGTCAGCGCCGACGAGACCGAGAACCCGGAGACCGGCATCAGCGCGATCAAGAAACTGGTCGCCGACGAAAAGGTCGACGTGCTGATCGGCGGCTACACCAGTGGCGTCACGCTCGCCCAGCTGCCGCACATCGCGGCAGCCAAGACCATCTATCTCGGCGTCGGCGCCGCGTCGCCCAGCATCACCGCCAAGGTCAAGAACGACTACGACAACTACAAGTACATCTTCCGCGTCGGCCCGATCAATGCGGCGCACCAGGCGCGCGCGCTGGTCGATTACATCTCCGGTTTCGTCATCGGCGAGCTCGGCTACAAGAAGATCGCCATCGTCGGCGAGAACGCGAAGTGGGTGCAGGACCTGGTGCCGGTGCTGAAGAAGGGCGCCACCGAAGTCGGCGCCGACATCAGGCTGACCGAGCTGTTCGACACCCAGACCTCCGACTTCTCGCCGCTGCTTGCCAAGGTCAAGTCCAGCGGTGCGCAGTACCTGATCGTGGTGCTGTCGCACGGCTCGAGCGACGTGTTCGCCAAGCAGTGGCATGACGCGCAGGTGCCGATTCCCTACGGCGGCATCGATGTCAAGAGCATGGATGGCGATTTTTTCAACCGCATCGGCGGCAAGTGCATCTCCGAGGTGGCGGTCAACTTCGCGGTACGCGCGCCGATCACCCGGAAGACCATTCCGTTCTTCGACAATTTCAAGAAAAACTCGCCGAACTATCCGGTCTATACCGCGTTCTACGCGTATGACTCGGTGCTGCTGTACGCCGACGCGGTCAAGCGCGCTGGCAGCATGGACACCGAGAAGATCATCAAGGAACTCGAAAAGACCCGGCACGAGGGCATTGCCGGCGAGATCACCTTCGACGCCAGCCACGACCTCGAGGTCGGCAAGGGCAAGAACAACCTGATCTTCGTCCAGTGGCAGCCCAAGGGCGAGCGCATCGTGCTGTATCCGAAGGAGCTGCGCACCGGCAGTTTCATCCTGCCGCCGTGGATGAAGAAGTAAGCGCGCGACCGTGGAGATCCTGATCTACGGCGCGGTCACCAGCGCCATTTACGCGATGCTCGCGGTCGGTTTCACGCTGATCTTCGGCGTGGCGCGCGTGTTGAACCTCGCGCACGGCTCGTTCTATGCACTGGGCGCGTACGGCGCCTATGTGCTGACCTCGATCGCCGGGCTGCCGCTGTGGCTGGCGGCGCTGCTGGCGATCGCCGGCGTGGCGCTGTTCGGTGTGGTCGTGGAGAAGGTGCTGATCCGGCCGCTGCGCCACTCGCAGCTGGGCGTGCTGATGATCACGCTGGCCATCTCGCTGGTGGTCGAGCAGGCCTTGTTCCTGACCTTTGGCTCGGAATACCGCAACGTGCCGGCCTTCGTCGACGCCAAGCTCACTATCGGCGGCGTCGATGTCGCCGGGCAGCGGCTGCTGACGCTGCTGGTGGCCGCGCTGGCCATCGGCGCGCTCTACCTGTTCATCCAGCGCACCCGGCTCGGCAGCGCGATCCTGGCGATCTCGCAGGATGCGCAGGCTGCGAAATACATGGGCATACCGAGCGACCGCATTTTCTCGCTGGTGATGGCGATCTCGGCAGCGCTGGCGGCGCTGGCCGGCATCCTCGCCGGGCCCTTCCTGTCGGTGCAGCCGTCGATGCACCTGCTGCCGATCGTGAAGGCGTTCGCCATCGTGGTCGTCGGCGGGCTCGGCTCCATCCCCGGCAGTATCCTGGCGGCCTTCATGCTCGGCTATGCCGAGACCATCGTGGCCTACCAGCTTTCCACCAGCTGGACCGAGATCGTCTCGGTACTGGCGACGCTGCTGATGCTGGTGATCCGGCCGGCGGGCATCTTCGGCAAACGGGCGGCTTTCTGATGACGGGCTTCCGACGACTCGACCAGGCCAGCGGCGCGACCGGCGTGCTGTTGCTGGCGCTGCTGGCGGTGCTGCCGCTGGTCTTTCCCGGCAATTACCTGATCGGCGTGCTGACGGTGGCTGCGATCTACGGCATCTGGGCGGTCAGCTGGGATTTCATGTCCGGCCTGACCGGCCGCGAGAACTTCGGCCATTCGCTGTTCATCGGCGTGGGCGCGTACGCGGCCGGCTTCCTGAACGTGCAGCTGGGGCTGGGCCCGTGGTGGCGCCTGCCGGCCGGTATGCTGGCGGCGATGGCCTTCGGACTGCTGCTGGGCTTTCCGACCTTGCGGTTGCGCGGCACGTACTTCGAGCTGGCGATGCTGTCGGCCGCCGTCATCATGCAGCGGCTGATGCTGATCTTCTGGGAGTACAGCGGCGGCGAAGAAGGCCTGCAGGACATCGCGCCGCTGATCCGCAATCCGCTGCACTACTACTGGTTCGTGCTGGCCGTGCTGGGCGCGACCACGGCGCTGCTGGCCTGGCTGGCGCGCTCGCGCTGGGGGCTGATCCTGCGCGCGATCAAGGGCGACGAGGCGACCTGCCTCGCGGCCGGCCTGCCGATCACGACCTACAAGATCGTTTCGCTGGTGATCAGCGCGGCCTTTGCCGGCCTCGGCGGCGCACTGTATGCGCATTACCAGCTGCAGGTCAGCCCGCAGCTGTTCGCGGTGGTCACGTCGATCACGGTGATCACGATGGTCTATGTCGGCGGCATCGGCACCGTGTACGGCCCGGTCGGCGGCGCGCTGCTGCTGACGCTGATGACCGAGGGACTGCGCAACTTCGGCGAATGGCGGCTGATGATCTACAGCCTGCTGCTGATCTTCATCCTGTTCTTCCTGCCGGACGGCATCGTCGCGCCGGCGTGGGCGCGCGTACGCCGCGCATTCCGCGGAGGCCGGCCATGAGTGGGCATCAGCAGGCCGAGGTCTTGCTGCGGGTGCAGGGGCTGAACAAGCGCTTCGGCGGCCTGCACGCGGTGAAGAACGTCACGCTGGACGTTGCGCGCGGCGAGATCGTCGGCGTGCTCGGCCCGAACGGCGCGGGCAAGACCACCATTTTCAACCTGCTCACCGGCTTCATCGCACCCGATGAAGGCGCGGTGATCTTCAGCGGCCATTCGCTGCGCGGCATGAAGCCGCACAGGATCGTCAACCTCGGCATGGCGCGCACCTTCCAGCTGTGCCGGCCCTTCGTCGGCCTGACGGTGATCGAGAACGTGCTGGTCGGCAGCCTCGGGCCGCGCGTGCAGGACGCCGACCTCGGCGCGCGCGCATTGCGCCTGCTGGAGCAGGTCGGCCTGGCGGCCAAGGCCGACACGCCGTCCGAGTTGCTGTCCTACGGCGACCTGCGCCGGCTCGAGATCGCGCGCGCGCTGGCGACCGATCCGCAATTGCTGCTGCTGGACGAACCCTTCGCCGGCCTCGGCAGCGCCGAGATCGAGGCCATCTCCGCGCTGATCCGCCGGCTGCACCAGGACAAGGGCCTGACCATCCTGCTGATCGAGCACAAGCTGCGCGAGTTCATGCAGCTGGTGTCGCGCGTGGTCGCGCTGGATTTCGGCGAGGTGATCGCCGAAGGTTCGCCGCAGGACATCGTCAGCCATCCGCGCGTGATCGAGGCCTACATCGGCCGGCAGGCGGCAGAAGAGGAGGGCGCATGATGCTGGAGCTGCGCAAGCTGACCGCCGCCTACGGCAAGGCGGTCGCGCTGGAGGATGTCAGCCTGCAGATCGCGCCGGGCGAGCTGGTCACGGTGCTGGGGCCGAACGGCGCCGGCAAGTCGACGCTGCTGAAAGTGATCTCGCGCGCGCTGCCGTCGCAGGGCACGATGGAATTCGAAGGACAGTCGCTGCATCGC
>JACCDS010407650.1_pt1 | contig 19402 bp, 10 predicted proteins | sample 7446441 | NCBI WGS metagenome assembly JACCDS01 (sample SAMN15323445, study PRJNA562643) | freshwater metagenome | isolation source: river surface water | place: USA:Blue River Watershed | collected 2017-08-17
CGCAACGCAGGAAACGCCGCGCGCGTTTTTGCCATAGCTCTGATGCGCACATACGCCGGACTTTGCGCATCAAAACAGTGATGCCCCTGAGTACCGCAGGGACCAAAGCCCGGTAAATTTTCATCGAGTGGATTCTGCGCATCCAAACCGGCCAAACCGCCTTTACGCGGATGCTCGGGACCAAATAACGTCTCGCGCAAATAGCGATCACTGGAACCAAAATTTTCAAGCCAGACACGCTCGTGCATTTCTGGCCCACCCAGGCTTTGCTCAGTACCGTAATAAATGCAGGGAATTCCCAGGGTAAATAATTGCAGGCCAACACCCGCGGCAACTTGCTGTGGCGTTGCGGATTCTGCGGAGAAACGCAACTTTTTGCCAAACACGTGATCGTGATCATCGAGAATAGAGACATGTTTTGCGCCCAAAGCACGATGTGATCCCATTACCGCGTTACCCGGGTCAAAACCGGCAAAATAGTCAGCCGGATGTTGCAATCCCTTCGCCACCTGATTCAGGGTCACACGCATTTCGCCAATATCCAGCGCCGCATTTAAATTGCGCTGCAACACATCCAAATAACGATCTTGCCCGAAATCGCCGCCCGCGATTTCGCCTGCCAATAAAAAATCGTGCTTGCCAATATTGGCAGCGAATTCTTTGATGCTGCCACAAAAATTGCGCGCCTGTTCATAGGAAACGTGCTTGAGCGTATCTATGCGAAAACCATCGCAGTCGGTGAGCGCGATCCAGTATTTGTAACAGCGGGCAAGATCATTCATCACATCAGGATTATCCAGTGCAAAATCTTTGAGCGTAATAAAGTCGGCTCGCTTGTGTTCGGCGTAAGGGTCATCAATATCGCCCGCGCCCAAGCTGCCAGCACCAGCGCGAGTGTAGGCGTCAGGCGTTTGCAATTCGCTCGGCCAGACACCTTCATCAATGCTAGTGATTACAGCAGTATCATCGCCCTGCTGATTGCGCCAAGCCCCAAAGCCGTGACGATGACTTGTGTAATGCGGCGTGTATTTACCGCCTGGTAAATCCGCCGGATAAGTCCAGTTTTCGCCCGAGTGATTAAATATAATATCCAAAATAATACGCATGCCTTTAACGTGCGCTAAGGCTACGAGATCAACCAGCGCCTTGCGATCACCAAAGTGCGGATCTACGTCCAGAAAATCCTGAATTCCATAACCGTGAAAGGAATTCATGTGCCCACGCTGCTTAAACACTGGACTCAACCACAGGCAGGTCACCCCCAACTCTTTTAGATAATCCAGCTTGGAGGCAACCCCGTGCAAAGTGCCGCCCTGCCAACGGTCACCACCGGATTCCGACCATAGATCCCAGCGCCAATTGGCAGGGCGCGCGGCTGCCAAATTAGCGCGATCAAGCAGTGGGCGCTGCGCCTCTTTGCCATCGCTAAAGCGATCAACTAGCAAAAAATAAAGGGTTTCATTGCGCCAGTCGGCCGGCGATGGAAAGTGATCCAGCCGGCGCGGCAAATTCACGCTGGCAATTGAGTCGGGGCGAGGAGCCAACAGTTGTTGTTGCACAAATGACATGGAAATCTCCTTCGGCGGACGCCGCATTCCAAATAGGGAGACTCAAAAATCTAGCACCGCCACAAAGCCATAAACCAGCGTAAAAATGCCGCTCCCTAGGTTGTTTTTTCACTAGCGGATAACTGCTGATAACTGACGATTATTGAAACCATAGCGCGTTACCACCACAACTTGGCGTTCCGTTGGAGGTGCATATTTAAACGCCACAAAAAACAACATTTTCAGCACTATTAACTAGACTGAAGAATCAACACCCCTGGGTTTTATTATGTTTAATCGCCTGGTCATTTGCTTAATCATCAGCACAGTAATTCCCGGTGCAAGTCAGGGTGCAGACACCGAACCCATGGTGGTTAGCTATCACCGGTCCGAAGGCTATGACAGCCAAAATCAATTTCAATTTGAATTGATAGAACGGGCGATGGAAGTGACTCGTTCAGAATTTGGCGCCTTTGTGCTCCGCCCCTACGGCGGCGCCCCCACGGCCAAACGCCAGTCAATTTTGATGAGTGAGGGCAACTTAATGAATATCCAATGGGCGTCCCCCGGGACACCCATTGCTCAGGCGGAGGTAATTCCCATCCCGATCAATATTTTGCGCGGCCTACTGGGTTTGCGCATTTGCTTGATTAACCAGAGCGATCTACCTCGTTTTGCGCAAATTCAGACACTGGACGACCTGCGTCAAATCAAAATCGGCCAAGGCCAGGACTGGACCGATACACTGATCTACCGATCTAACCAAGTCCCGCTGTTTGAGTCTGCAGGCCTAACGCAGCTATTTCCACTTCTTGCCACTCATCGCATTGACTGCCTTCCCCTGGGCGCCAATGAAATAGGCGTTAAATATGCCGAACAACAACCATTGCACCCGAACATGACAATAGAGCCAGCACTGCTGCTCTATTACAACTTTCCCACCTACTTATACATCAGCAAAAACCACCCGAAACTGGCACAGCGGACACTTGCCGGTTTGCAGATTTTGAAAGCGAGCGGGGAGTATGACCGCATGTTCTGGCGCTACTTTGCCAAGCAACTGGCGCCGCTGGATTTGCATAAGCGACGGATTATCTGCCTGAAATCACCCTATATTCTTGAACCTGAGCAGTGCACAGGCCCTATAGCGCTGCCCGACATCACCCCACCTGGCGACGTTCAAACCCAACCTGCAGTCGAGCACTGATAAAGCCTAAAAAATGTAAACGATAGCAAGCCGATTTTTCAAATAACTTCCGCAATTTCATTAGCTAAAAAATATGCAGGCAATTTTTCAAAAATAATTTGATATGTGTACCAATCCACTTTTTTTAGCCGCTTTGATAGCTTGCATTTGCCTGCCACTAAGAAATACCATGTAACCGATTACAAAAACCAGTGGTCGCTTGCCATAACCAAAATAATTTTGCGCCTGTTTCCCCTCTACTGGAAGCACGTGCGGCAAACGGGTGATGTTCGGTAATCACCGTTTTGATAACACCGATGTTTACAGCACCAATCCCATAAATCTCACCGCCAGGGGCATGCTTTTCGTCACTGCGTTGAGCCCGGTATTGGTGGAAAAATTAACTGATAACAATAACCACCAACGCATCCGCCGGCGTCATTCGTCACGGCTGCAAAAAGGAAAACCCATGAAAAACCTGATCCCACGCAAGAACTCATTACTGAAGAAAACCGCCCTGGCTGCACTCACCGCCGCCATGGTTTCCCCTGCTTTTGCCGGATGGAGTGTGAGCGGAACCCAGATTTTGGACCCAAAGGGCAATAACTTTATCTATCGCGGTATAAACCACGCCCACGTTTGGTATCCGGACCGCACCACTCAAGCCCTGAAAGACATAGCCGCTACTGGCGCCAACTCGGTGCGCGTAGTCCTGGCCAATGGCACTCAATGGACCCGTACCAGCGGCGCCACCGTGACCGACATCATCAATCAGTGCAAAACCAATAAACTGGTGTGCGTACTGGAAGTACACGATTCCACCGGTTTCGGCGAATCAGCCGCAGCGACCAATATCTCTAATGCCGCTAGCTACTGGGCGAGCGCCGATATCAAAGCCGCAATCACCGGTCAGGAAGATTACGTAATCGTAAATATTGCCAATGAGCCCTACGGCAACAATACCTCCGCCTCCACCTACACCAATGAAACCATCGCCGCCATCAAGACCATTCGCAACGCCGGTATTACTCACCAAATCATGGTAGACGCGCCGGCCTGGGGCCAGGATTGGCAGTACGTGATGCGCGACAACGCCGCCAGTATCTTCGCCGCTGACCCACTCAAAAACCTGGTGTTTTCGGTACATATGTACGAGGTGTACAACACGGCCGCGCGCGTACAGGAGTATTTTTCGACCTTCCGCGCCAAAGGCTACCCCTTGATTGTGGGTGAATTCGGTACAGAAAATAACGGCAACAACGTCGATGAAGCCTCGATTATGCAATATGCGCAGGATTTAGGAATCGGCTATATGGGCTGGAGTTGGAGCGGTAATGGCAGCTGCTGCGTACCACTGGATATCGCCAATAGCTGGAATGCCGGTTCACTCAGCACCTGGGGCAATTACCTGATCAACAGCACTAACGGGATTAAAGCGACTTCACGTCTGGCGACCCATTTCGGTGGCACTACCACCAGCGCCTCCAGCAGTTCGCGTTCCAGCGTGACGCCGAGCAGTTCATCCGTGCCGTCGTCAATTCCGGCAACCAGTTCATCCAGCATTCGCGCCAGCAGCTCATCTTCGCTGAGCAACACCGGCGGCACCTGCAATTGGTACGGTACTCGATACCCAATTTGCGTGAATACACCGTCCGGTTGGGGTTGGGAAAATCAACAAAGCTGTGTGGGGCGCACCAGTTGCGCGGCCCTGCCTGCCCCTTGGGGAATTGAAGGAGGAACAACTTCCAGCACCCCCTCGACCAGCAGCCGTAGCTCCAGCAGCACGCCCGCAACGTCCAGTAGCCGCAGCAGTAATGCTCCTTCGTCCAGCAGCACGAGCAGTGCGAGCAATAACGGGGGATTGAGCTGTACTTATGTAGTTTCCAACTCCTGGGGTTCAGGTTTTACCGGTGCGATCCGCGTCACCAACGCCGGCACCAGCGCCAAATCCGGCTGGACTGCCAGTTGGCAATATAGTGGGAGCAATCGCATCACCAGTACCTGGAATGCCACCCTGAGCGGCAGCAATCCCTACAGCGCTACTGGTGTTAGTTGGAACACCACCATTGGCGCAGGGCAAACGGTGGAATTCGGCTTCCAGGGCAATACCAATGGTGGCAGCGTAGAAATGCCAGCAGTGACATGTCGCTAACCCAATGAAAAAATTACGCCTGTGAAAAAAGAGGCGTTCCACTAAACATAAAACCCCGCTTTTTACGGCGGGGGTTTATTTTTTGCAGTAGGTTTTTCTGCGCGAACTAATTATTCAACCAATCGCAACGAACCAAACACACTCGCATCCTGATAGCCCAGGTTGTTTTTATGGCCCGGCGTATTCACCGAACCCATCATACTTTCGCGCTGCGGGCTGCCATCATTATCGATGTAACAGGCCGAGAAACCCATCAACTTACCGCTGAATAGTTTAAGCGGGGTATTGGTTTTCCAATCGGCGTAATCCTCACCGTAGATGCGCACGCGCAACTCCCAGAGATGCTTGCTGCCGTTACTCACCAGGCGGCTGGTGACGTGATCATTCAGCAGTTTTGGTCCCGAGGTGGTGTAATCGACCACATCGCCATAGGTGCTGATGTGATAGGCCCAGGCACTGGTGTTGTAACCGTGTTGGCCACCGTTTTTATTTTCGTCGATAAACAGTTCGACCGTGTCATCTTCCCAGTAGCGATCCAACGCATCGCGCACGCCGTCGTAAATGCGATCGTCAGTGACATCGAACAGCAGGTATAAGTAGTCTTCATCCCACAGGGCTTTATAGCGGCCGCTGTAATCCTGCGCCGATGGATTGGATTGGGTACCCAGCCAGAACACATCAATCGGCGCCCAGGCAGCGCGCTCCCACACCGTATCAGCGCTGCCATCAATGACCGGGGCAGACGCTGCGCGCGGCGCATCATAGTGATTCGGCACGCTGCTGGCGCTGGAAGAACTGCGAACACTACTGCTAAACGCTGATGAGCTCACCAACACATTACCGACCGTCACGGGAATGGTTTTCACGCCATTGCCAAAGTCACCGTAAGCCGTGAGCTTGATGTTGTAAGTGCCTGCTGCCGCATAGGTATGGGATTCCAATAAGCGACCACTGCCACGGCTGCTGGTTTGGCTGCTGCTGGTCTGAGCGGTATCGCCAAAATCCCAGTCCAGCGCGCGCGCCTGATAGGACGTACGCGCATCCACCTTCACATTTAAACCGTCTACTGTGTAGGTAAAGTGTGCCGAGCCACCGGTATCCTGGAAGGCACCACATGGCAGGGCAGCAGAGCCTTGCACGGTATCGGCAAGTTCCCCGTCGGATACGGTCAAGGTGACAGGGGTGGCGGGGCGAATTAGGCCACAATCATAAAACGATTGTTGGAGAGAGCCACTAAACTGCCCTTCACCAAAATCCCACAGATAGGTCAATCCACCAGTTTTTTCAGCATCGTATGAGGTGTTGGCATAAGCGATTATACGTTGGTTATCGCGCACGACATTGAGTACAGCAATCGGCGGCTTATTACTACCGGCACCCGTTAGTGTAATGAACTCCTGTGTTTCACTAATTGATGTGCCGTCATCCACTGAAACAGTAACCGGGTAAGTTCCCGGTGATTTGTAGGTGTACCAGACATCACCGTATAGAAAAGCACTGCCACTACCAAAAGCGATGGTGTAGCGCAGCTTATCCGCATCCTCGTCAGTGGATGCCAACGCGTTAGCACGCACAGTCAATCCATTTGCGGTTAACGTCAAACGCGCTACCGGGGGATGATTAACCCCTTTGGAACTGCTTGATCCTACCGAAGACACCGATGAGGGGCGCGAACTCGCGCTGGAAAAACTGGAATTCGAATTACCTGCACTGCCAGTCGATCCTGCGGAAAAGCTGCTAACACTCCTGCTAGTCGACACACTGGAGTAGCTGCTGGTCGAAGGTGCACTGATAAATGGATTGCTGGTGGATGGACTACTGGTCGTCGGCATACTCGTGCTTGGACGGCTAGTCGTCGGTAAGCTGATCGCAGATCTGCTAGTCGACGGAATACTAGTCGTTGATGCGCTGGTAGATGGATTGCTCGTTGGTGATGAACAAAGACTACCATTCACAACCGGACGTGCCGCCGGCGAGTTGGCAACGCCTTTATTCCCCTGCACGCCAAACTCCACACTTTGACCCGGATTAATCTGGTTATTCCAACCCACTCCAGTTGCGGTATAGGGGTTACTGCCACTGACGTTGGCATTCCATCCGCCGGTGCGGGTGGTGCCGTCAGAATAGGCCCAATTGACCGACCAATTGTTAATAGGTGAACTGGTGTCATTGGTGATGCGAATGGCGGCCACAAAACCGGTATTCCAATCGCTTTGCACGATATATTCGCAGCGCGCCGCAAAGCTGCTGGAGGCCTGAAGCGCTAAACCAGCAACCAGCAAAAATGCCGATTGCCGCAATCGTTTTTTAGTAGTGATTTTCATTGTTCCCTCGACGATAAATAAATTGAACGCTTGCCCGGGATGGGAAAAAGCGTCGCATTGTCGAGGGTAATGCGCCTCAAAGAAGTGCAGCAGTCACTATTTACAAAATAATGGCGCTTAACTCAGATAAAGTTTACATTCGCATTTTTGGTAGCGATGATTACCAATGTTCAACCATAAAAACATACTATTTTTATCAGCCACGAACAAAAACAATCATTCGCAAGCAACAAATAACAAGCATCGATCAAATCATTTTGAGCAAATCTTTTAAATCACTGACATGACGTCGGCTGATCACCGGGCGCGTTTCAATATCGGACAGACGCACTTGATACTGCCCTTGCGCTGAGCGTTCAAGCGCCTCTATGTGCCTGATAGACACCAGCGAATTGCGATGCACGCGCACAAAGCGTCCGGCAAATTCTTCCTCCAACTCCTTCAAGGTTTCATCGAGCAAATGTTCACCGTTGCGATGATAAACCGTCACGTATTTGTGATCAGCGAGGAAATAGCGCACATCGTCTACCGGAATTAACTCCACCCCGCGGCGGGTTTTGGCACTGATTTGTGTACGCTGGTTTTCCTTTTTGGGGACAGGATTTTTTTGGGCGGCCACGCGCTGGATTTTGTTCAGCTTGGTAGCCTTTTCCAATACTTGCAAAAGCTGTTCAGCCTTTACCGGTTTAAGTAAATAGCCCACCGCGTTAGTGCCAAAGGCATCCAGCGCATACTGATCGTACGCAGTACAAAAAATTATCGCCGGGGGGTCTTCCAAGGCGGCAATATCGCGTGCGAGCGACAAGCCATCGCGCCCGGGCATTTGAATATCCAGCAGCACAATATCGGGATCATGGCCGGTGATCGCAGCCATCGCCTCTTCCGCGCCATCGGCTTCTGCAACAACAGAGAAGCCTTCAATCTTCTCCACCATGCGCACCAGTCGCTGCCGCGCCAGAGCTTCATCATCGACAATCAATACATCCATAATTATTTTCTCTGCGGATGACTAAAAATGTATTTGACCGCACAGCTCTCACACTGTTATCGGGCAAAAAATATAGGTCGTAAATACACCGTTTTCCGCACTGCTGGATAAGCGTGCGGCACCTCCGAAATGCGCCGTTAACCGGCGGCGAATATTATCCAATGCCATGCGATTATGGCGCTGGGAATGTTCGTGGTTTTGCGAATTTCGTTTTACCAGGACATAAGGGTTGCTAATGACGATACTCAGTTGCTTATCGTTTTGCGAAACCTTGATGGTAATTTTCCCGCCCTTGGGCATGGGCTCCACCCCGTGGAAGATCGCGTTCTCCACCAGTGGCTGCAACATCAAACTCGGAATTTTCACTTCACTAGTGTAGCTGCCGATTTGCCAATCCACCTGCAAGCGGCGCCCCAAGCGCAGTTGCTCAATCTCCAGATAGTGCTTGCATAAGGTCAGCTCGCGCTCAAGTGGAATGAGCGAAGGTTCTGCCAGGCTTGCGCGAAACAGTTCCGATAAATCTTCCACCACCCGCTCGGCGGTTTCCGGCTCAGTGCTGATCAGGCTGGCTATTGAATTCATACTGTTAAATAAAAAATGCGGGCGAATGCGTGACTGCAACGCTTGAATACGGGCCTGCATTTCCGCTTGCTGTTGATTACGTAATTGCTGCTGCAGGTAGAGATAACGTAACAAAATACCCGAGAGGATTGCCGCCAGCGCCAGATTGTCCACCAAGAGCCAATAATCCAAGCCCACCGGGCGCTCTACCACCAACACCAAATCACTAACACCATAAATTATCCATTGCCCCACCAGCGACAAGACCAAAGTAATTAGTAGTACTAATGCGTAACTTACACTCCCCGCCTTAATCTGGGTTTGACGAGCGAGCCAGAAGCGCATTCGGCAGAGTGCAATCGCACTGCACAAGACAATCCATTGCACTTGCACCGAAACCAAAGCCAATTTATCCCAATTGAAATTTCTCAGCCCCGAGGGTGCACTAATGGTTAACAAAAGCGCTAACAGCTCTGCAACCAACACCAGCAGGAATACCGCCTGGCTATTGCATAAATCAGGCAGAAACGGCGTAAGCGGCTCGCGCACTTCGGCACGGGTATTTTTGACCCTGGGTGCAGACATAAATCCTCTGTGGTTTTTCCTCGAGTGGCCGATCACTGGCCCAACTTATTGGCAGTAGCTTGGGCTATAATGCCCGGCTTTGTGGCACCAGGGCAGTTTTCGCTACGCAAAAATGCGAATCTTAGCCTAGCTCCACCAACGAACTTCTTCATTATTCAAAGATTGTGGACCCTTCCTCATGAGCCAGAACGACCAGCCAATCAAACCCTGGGGCGGCCGCTTCAGCGAAGCGACTGATGCATTTGTCGAGCGCTTTACCGCGTCTATCGGTTTTGATTACCGCCTCTATCACCACGATATCAACGGCTCTATCGCCCATGCCACTATGCTGGCGAAAGTCGGCGTGCTGTCTGAAGCCGAGCGCGACCAAATTATTGCTGGTCTGGAAGAGATACGCGCAGAAATCGTGGCCGGCAAATTTACCTGGTCGGTAAGCCTGGAAGATGTGCACATGAACATCGAAGCGCTGCTGACCCAACGCATCGGCATCACCGGTAAGAAACTTCATACCGGCCGCTCGCGCAACGATCAAGTGGCGACCGACATTCGTCTCTATATGCGCGACGAAATCGACGCTATCGCTAAAGAGCTGACCCGCTTGCAACAGGGCATGCTGCAATTGGCCGACGCCAATACCGATACCATCATGCCCGGTTTCACCCATTTGCAAACCGCCCAACCAGTGACCTTCGGTCATCACATTCTGGCCTGGTTTGAAATGCTGCAACGCGACTACGGCCGCCTGCTGGACTGCCGCAAGCGTATGAACTATTTGCCACTGGGCGCCGCTGCGCTGGCCGGCACGACATACCCGATCGATCGCGCCTACACCGCGCAACTGCTCGGTTTTGAAGCGCCGACGGAAAACTCGCTGGATTCCGTGAGCGACCGCGACTTCGCCATCGAATTCTGCGCTTTCGCCAGCATCCTGCTGACGCACATGTCGCGCATGAGCGAAGAGCTGGTGCTCTGGACTTCATCGCAGTTCAAATTTATCGACCTGCCCGACCGTTTCTGCACCGGCTCATCAATCATGCCGCAGAAGAAGAACCCCGATGTCCCTGAGTTGGTACGCGGTAAAACCGGCCGCGTTAATGGCCATTTGATCGCGCTGCTGACCCTGATGAAATCCCAGCCACTGGCCTACAACAAAGACAACCAGGAAGACAAAGAACCGGTATTTGATGCAATCGATACCGTCAAAGACTGCCTGCGCGCCTTCGCGGATATGGTTCCTGCGATTTTGCCGCGCAAAGCCGAAATGTACGAAGCAGCCAAACGCGGCTTCTCAACCGCAACCGATTTGGCCGATTACCTGGTGCGCAAAGGCGTTCCCTTCCGCGATGCCCACGAGATTGTGGGCAAGTCAGTGGCTTACGGCGTACAGACTAACAAAGATCTGTCCGAGATGAGTCTGGAAGAACTGCAACAGTTCTCTAGCGTGATTGAAGCCAATGTATTTGAAGTTCTGACGCTGGAGGGCTCGGTCGCTGCGCGCAATCACATTGGCGGTACCGCACCTGCACAAGTAAAAGCGGCCGTTGAGCGCGCGAAATCCAGCCTCGGTAACCGCACCACCGTTTAACCGCTCCACTAAATGTTCAAGTAAAAAATGCCGCCTCCTGTCATGGGAGAGCGGCATTTTTATTGCTTTGACTTTCATAGCACCCGAAAAGATTACGCGCCATTACAGTTCGTCCCCATTTGGCGCATTTTTCATTATTATTTCATCCATCCGCTGGTATTTGCATCGGAATGAACTAGGCTGAAGATTCGGCAGTCTATTTTTTCGCCAACACAATCACGAGGCGCACAATAAGGGAGATGGGCAGAAAATCCTTGCATTCAGGAGATTCAGAAGAAGCACTGGCAGCAAAAATACAGCTGCTGGAGGAGGAGCTGTCGTCCCTGAAACAAAGCCTGCACGCCAAACACGCCATTAACCAGCTGCGCGCCAGCGCCCAACTTCCCCTCAGCTCTACCGAGAGCGATCAGGACGCGCCTGGTCCACTGCGCAAAGCTGAAGGCGCTACCTTTGATGAAACCTGGGTACAGGAAACCCTCCGGTACTTGGTTAAACAGCAACACCCGCACAGCATTCAGCAGGTTCTGCGCAAAGTGGGTAGCCTGCTGGGCTTGCGCGAGATAGGCCTATGGAGTTGGGATGCACAGGATGCACAACTCAATTTACTCAGCCAATGGAGCGCTAGCGACCTGCCGGATGCCAGCCGCTGTCGGCTGCAAGCCCCGGATTGGCTAAGGTTTGCCGTGAAAGCTGACTCCAGCGAATTACGTAAGCTGCAAAACGGAGAGGCGCTAGCGTTGTCTGCCACTGATCCCGACCTCGCCTCCGCGTCCGAGCCCTTGCGTCAGTTGGGAATCTTCAACAGCCTGATTATCCCGCTCACCGAGCAAGCCCAATTGCGCGGCTTAATGAGTTTGCACCGCGACAGCCCCAACACCTGGCACCCACAGGACACCAAGGCGCTGGGCAGTTTGCTGAACTGGTTATTCCGCTTCATGCAGCAACACGAACACCTGCGATTAATGAATGACCGCGACACCCGCCATCAATATGCGATGGAAGCCAGTAACGACGGCATTTGGGATTGGAATTTATTAACCAACAAAATCTATTTCAGCCGCAGTTATTTGCGAATGCTGGGGTACGACTACGAAGATCTGCCCGGCAATTTAAATACGTTGCGCGATTACTTTGTCCACCCCGAAGACCTGGACAATATGTTGCACGAATATCAAACCACCATCGACAACAAACGCGACTCACTGCAATTACAATTCCGCTTGTTGCATCGCGATGGCCATGTGATCTGGGTACATTCCAAAGCCAAATTCTTTGAGCCAGATCACCAGGGCCGCCCCACTCGCTGCGTGGGCGTTAATACCGATGTGACTGATTTTATGAACTCGCGCGAAGAGCTGCTCAATGCCAAGGCGCAAGCCGATCTTGCGAGCAAAACGAAAAGCGAGTTTCTCGCGCGCGTTAGCCATGAAATTCGCACACCCATGAATGCGATTATCGGTATCGGCTACCTATTGCAAGACACCACTCTGGATGAGCAGCAAAAAAGCTATTTGATGAGCATTAATTCCGCCGCGGATTCGCTCTTGCAAATCATCAATCAACTGCTCGACTTCTCCAAAATTGAAGCGGGGCGCGTTATTCTGGAATACGCCCATTTCGATCTTGATCAGTTATTTGAAAAAATTTCGCGCCTGTTTGAAATCAGCGCGCTACATCGCACGGTCAATATTGTGTATGACATCAAAGCCGATGTGCCACGCTTTTTGCGCGGCGATGCCTCGCGTTTGAGCCAGATCCTCAGCCATTTGATTAGCAATGCGTTTCAATATTCCAACACTAGCCAAGTAGTTGTCCGCGTGCGCCGCTTGCCGCAAACACAAAAACAAGTTGTGTTGCAATTTGTCGTAGAAGACAGCGGCCTGGGAATGACCAATGAAAAATTGGCACACATCAAAGAACGGCTGGTGTTTAACAAATACCATGCCGACACCGAAAGAAATTCCTACGGCCTCGGTATTTGCAGTCACCTTGTGCACTTAATGCAGGGCGAGTTTCAAATTGATTCCCAATTAAATAAAGGCTGCAAGGTAACCTTTAGTGCAGCCTTCGAGCACAGTCACCTGGGTGAAAAAGCCTTGGTAAATCACCCGCGCGATTTAAACAATATTCGCGTGTTGATTGTGGATGACAACACCATTGCACGCACCATTATCGCGAGTACTGCGCGCAGCATCCATTTGCAAGTGGATGAAATTGACAATCCCTTTAGTGCCATTGAACGCATTCGCCAGGCAGACAATCTGGGGCAGCCTTATCATTTTATTTTACTCGATTACCGCATGCCCAACATGAATGGTTTGCAGCTCACCGGTTTAATTAAGTCGGATAACAGCTTGAAACAAAAGCCCCGGGTGTTTTTGATTTCCGCCTATCATCGCGATGAAATTTCCAGCGCCGACCCCAACGCTATTTTGGTGGATGAATTCTTAAGTAAACCCGTCAGTGAGTCGCGTTTATTTGATGCCATCAGCCAGGCCATAGGGCGTGAAAGCCTGCTACAACAAATCAGCCCGGAAGTAATTGTTGCCAATGACACACTCGATGTATTGGACAATACCCGTATGCTGATTGTGGAAGATAATATTGTTAATCAGCAGGTGATTCGCGGCATATTGAAAAAGAAGCATATCCACACCACCATCGCCGGCAATGGCATAGAAGCATTACAAATATTGGAAAACACCGACGAGGCCTTCGATGCAATTTTGATGGATTTGGAAATGCCGGAAATGGATGGATTGGAGGCCACGCGCCGTATTCGCGCAGGCCAATTGCGCAACAACATCCAGCTGCAACACATTCCCATTGTCGCCGTCACCGCCCAAGCGATGCGCGGCGACCGCGAGCGCTGCCTGGCCATCGGCATGAATGGGTATCTGTCCAAACCGGTAAATCCGGAATTGCTCTACAGTACACTCGCCGATATTCTGCGCAAGAAAAAAATGCCCAGTAGCAACCCGCAGCGTTAATCAAGGCCAATCCGATTCATGCAATCCAAGCTTATTCCATCGCGCCCCATCGACATTCACAACATCGATGAGGGTGTGGACCGCAAGCAACTCAGCCAACTAAAACAGCGCTTTATGGATTTGAATCGCGTTCGTCATGAGCGCACCTGCGCCGCATTGTCTGATCGTCAACAACAGTTTTTGCAATTATTGCCGCTGCTGTTTCACGTAAACCATCCGATGCTGCCCGGCTATTGTTCGCACTCTACGCCAGCTGGCATTTACCAATATTCACCCAACAACGATGAATTGCGCCTGGCAAAAATTATTGCGCGCAGCTTTCAATACAATCGCGACCTAACCGAAAAACAAGCGCAAATAGATGCACTGTTTTTAATGGGAAGTGTCGGCACTGTTGCACAAAGTGATGCGAGCGATCTGGATATTTGGGTGTGCCATAGCTTGGGTGATGAGCCGCAACAACTACAGGAGCTGGAGCGAAAATGTTCGCTCATTAGTCAATGGGCCGAACAGCAAATCCACCTTGAAGTGCACTGTTTTTTAATGCAGAACGGTGAATTCTCCAACTTGCGCGACCAGCAGTTAAGTACCGAAGGCAGCGGCTCAGCGCAACATTATTTGTTATTAGACGAGTTTTATCGCACCGCATTATGGCTTGCCGGTAAGGTCCCGCTCTGGTGGTTTATTCCTGCTTCGCAAGAGGCAGACTACGCAATCTATCGTGAAAAATTACTAAGCAAACGTTTTATTAAGCCGGAAGAAGTCATTGATTTTGGCGGGTTACCGGAAATTCCTGCGAATGAATTTGTGGGTGCCGGTGTATGGCAACTCTACAAGGGCATAGAGTCACCGTATAAATCCGTACTAAAACTTTTATTGCTCGAAGCTTATGCGAGCAATATGGCAAACATGGCAGTGAGTGCAGAAGATGCTGACTCACTGTCCGCTGATATGCAAATTACCGAAGACCCATCAGCACATCACCAGCAGAAACTATCAACGACCAGCGAACCACTGGCCCTCAGTTTCAAGCGCGCCATCTACGCCGCCACGCCGGATGCCGATCTCCTCGACCCTTATGTCATGGTGTATCAGCGGCTGGAAAATTATTTGAACTTGCACCATCAATTGCAGCGCCTGGAATTAGTCCGCCGATGTTTTTATTTTAAAGTCAATAAAGCCCTATCGCGCACCAGTCGAAATCCGAATAAATCCTGGCAACGAAAATTATTGGAAGAACTGGTAAAAACCTGGCAATGGTCCACCCATCAATTGCATATGCTCGACAACCGCGCCTATTGGAAAGCGCCCCATGTTATTAGCGAACGAGCGCTATTGGTTAACGAATTAAACCAAAGCTATCGCCTACTCAACGAATTAAACAAGCATCAAGGGCAAGACATTGCCATCAGCAATGAAGAGCTATTGATACTCGGGCGCAAACTGCATGCTGCCTTTGAACGCAAAGCGGGAAAAATAGAATGGATTAACCCGGGCATCTCGCGTGACTTAAGCGAAGACCATTTGTGTTGCATTCGCGAGCAAAGCGAAGCTGGCGAAAGCTGGCAATTATTGCGTGGCAGTTTTAACGACCTGAGCTTGCGCAATATAAATGTGGAACCCATTAAACGCTCACGCAACCTGATGGAGTTGTTGCTCTGGTGCCATGCCAATGAAATTATGGCCAGTCATACTAAAATAGATATAGTGGGTAGCGGATTTGTGCTCAGCAGTTTACAAAAACAACAATTGCTACAAACCTTGCAACAATGGTTGCCATTACCGCTTGCTACCGATCACCAGCAGTTTACACGGCCAGCGAGCGTGGAACGCTTACTGTTTATTATTAATGTTGGCGTGGAGCCTCAATCTGAACTGCATAAAAAAGGCATGCAAATGCTAACCAGTCAAAAAGATGCTTTGGGCTACAGCGGCTTGCGCGAAAACCTGATGCTGAACGCAGATGTAATTCAGATCAACTCCTGGGGCGAGCTGTTATGCCGTCATTACGCCAGTGATGCTCTGGTAAATTGTTTGCAACATTATTTTCGTTTAATACCTCCCGGAAAACATGCGTCATTGCCCGAATTAACCGTGCGCTGTTTTAGCATTGGTCAAGGAAGCAATATTGCCCAGCGCTTGACCGAGCTTTGGCGCGACATTATCAGTTGCTTCTACTCCGGAACGCGGCCGCGCACCAGCCGTTATGTTCTGGAAGTCGGTGATGAATACTTGTTGCTGCAATTTTTCCAGCAGCAACCGCAAATTTCTCGTTTTAAAACCTATGAAAAACTGTTGGAAAAACTCAGCCAGCCACAGTTGGAATTTAGCCCTATTGTCATAGACAGTTATTGCCTGCGCGACAAACCCTTGCGCCTTATCTGCAATACGCTAAAACCCAATGGCATTTATGTGTTTTATCAACAACAAAACAGCCAAGCCATTATCACACTGATCGATGAAAAGGGCTCGTTGTTTAGTGCTCGCACCGAATTCCATAACCAGCAAACGCTACTTCGCCCACTGGTGCATTTTATTCGCGCCGCGCTACAGCGCTTGCATATGGATGGTGACCTCAACAATAAACATGTTGAACAGGAAACGATTTATCTGTATGAACTAATGGGAAACTTTAAACAACAGCAAGGATTTGTGGAGGCGCGCGGCCTACAGCGTGAAGTCAGTCAATTGCATTTTATCAATATCAAAGCCATCGCCGAAATGGATGATCAGGAACTACGCTTCACAATTTTTTGCGATGAGCAGGAATTTTCTACATTGGCGTATGGCGCCGATTTATTTAAAGCTGTCGCCAGCTATATTATGCGTCGTCGCCAGCGCAATGAGCGTTACCCCTGTTACATTACCGATCTGGATCTATCCCTCTGTCGTGACGTTCTCGCCCAGCAAACCGGTTTACAACTTGGCCATTATCTTCAATTAAAAGCTGATTTGGAGCGCCGATTGAATCAAGCTCTCGCGCAACTGTGATTTCTCGCCCACCAATTCTTAATTCGCACCAGCTACCTACTCCGATAGACCGCGTTAACAACTATTAATTTTTGTTTAGCGGGCTGGCTGTGTTTATTTGCTCAGGCATAATTTCAATGCGGCAACCTAACCACAGCGCAACGTGGAACCTTTCAGTCACACTGACAAAAACCCGCACAACCAACATAACAAACACAACAGAGAGAAAATCGGCAATGAAAACTATTTATGCAGCAGTAACCAGCCTGTTATTCGTGATTAGCTCGTGGGCACAGGCCGGTGAATTAACGGGAGCCTGGGAACTTGAATATGCGGTTTACAAAAACAGCACAGGTGAGGTGGTTGGCGAAATTAAAGATAAAACAACCCTTTCCCGCAAAGTATTATCTGACCGACACTTCACCTTTATCACTTGGGATAAATCCGGAAAATTTACCGTTGCCGCTTCAGGCACCTACGGCCTTCAGGGCAAAGATTATAAAGAAACCGTAGACGCAACGTCTGAAGCACGCTTGATGGGAAAAACTTATGAATTTAATTGCGAAATTAAAGAGGGCGTTTGGATTCACAAGGGCTTAGAAGATGGAATTTTAATTGAGGAACATTGGCGTAAAATTAACTAGCATTGCGCCAAGTCACCCTCCTGCTACGGATTAACCTCTGCCTGAGAGCCGAGCACACTCTACCCGGCTCTCAGAGCAATGAGCTATAAATAAATCGCTTCTCCATTCGCAATCCGAATGGATTTTTTATCAAAGCTGGTGAAGGTAAAAGACACGGGGTACTCCGCATATTCCAGGGTACGTTTTTTGAGGATCTCTATAGCAATCTGCTCCCCTAATCTTAGGCTGCGCGTATTGTCCGTCCGCCAATGTACTCCTCCCATACTCCGCCCCATAGCAACATTCGCTGCAACCTTATTAAGCTCCCCCCCAACAGTCATCGAACTTATTTTCTTAACTTCTTTATCATTCAAACACGTGGGTGGCGTAGCGGTTGGCCCGCTCAAACTCGGATACAAAATGCCTGCGACTGGAAGAGGTGACGGCGGCTCCTTGGGACCTTTTATACACTTGGCCGCGCTGGTAAACAGCGATTCAAATTTTTGATCTTCATCGAACCATGCTTTGAGCACAGTTACACATGCACCAGCCACAGTTGCGTGCCCAGCACCATAAGCTGGGTGTGCAGGGGACCCGGCAGAAAAGGCCATTGGCAGTAACAACTGCTGTTTTCCGTACTTGGTCTTTAACATCCCAGCGATAGCTGAAGATAAAACAACCTCCGCGTCTGCATCATTTAAATCATAATTGCGTTTTAATGCGGGATCATCATCTGCTCCTATGTGCTTAACATGTAACAACCCACCGTAAACTTCCGGCCGACAGCGGCGATGAACCAACCATTTTTGCCGCCAGACCACTTTAAGTGCGCGACTGGCAACCTCGGAAACCAGGGTCAGTAAATCTGGGCCACCGAGAGTCGCAAAGCCGCCTTCTCGAGTGTACAAAGTACCACTGTACGGATTACCGCTATCGATTTTTGCTCCATGAGAATCCAAAAATAATGCGGCATTAAAGTAAGCCTGATGCAAGGCATCACGATTAACAAAGCGCGCCAAATCTCGCATAGTCGCGATTTTGCGCTTGGACTTCTCATAATAAGCGGGGTCATCAGCAAAGTAATTACAATTTGCGTAATCACGCCCATAAGAATCTTTTCCGGTATTTTGCGCATGAAGCCAGGCTTTATAGTCAACCAGAAAATCTCGACCTGCTGCATAGGGAAACTGATCGGGCACAATCGTTTGAGTGCCATAGGCAATGTCATGCAAAAAAAACTGACTTACCAGAGGGCCAAACTCTTCGTCTTTTAGCCCACAGCGAAACAATGAATTCACATCTATTGTTTCAGGAATATCCAGACCAACTTCAATGTCACCCCAGGTTTTATTTTTTGCGTTCTGTGCTTTGGTATAGGCTTTTGAAATATCCTCAACGGCTTGTTGAATTTCCGGATCACTAGAACAAAACTCATAAATATCTTTATCGCGCAAATAGGCCATCCAATAAAGCTCGACCATTTCCGCCGCCGTGGTGTGAGATTTAACCGAGGGGGCGGGAATCATCTCCATGGATTTAGGTAATGGCCCCAATGATTCGGTGGAAGCGCCCGCTAACGGACTGGTGAATTTCGCTGTCCCTCTCAAGGCCCTCACCATATCATGCGGATAAACGAGGATCGGACTACCCTTCGGTACATCTTCAAAGTTGACCGGCATTCCCTGTTCAACCGCATTGCAGATCCCTTTAAATTTTCGGTAAGCCACAGAATCAACTTCACCATACTGGTTGTGTGGCAGGGTCTTATGGAAATTTCCTAAAAACAATGCCTCTTCCGGAGTACTACAATCAGGTGTGAAATCAATTGACTCATCACCATTATTCGTGGGCATAACCATTTTTCTGCTCTCCTTATGTAATCAGCAATTCA
>JACCDS011057269.1_pt1 | contig 19398 bp, 19 predicted proteins | sample 7446441 | NCBI WGS metagenome assembly JACCDS01 (sample SAMN15323445, study PRJNA562643) | freshwater metagenome | isolation source: river surface water | place: USA:Blue River Watershed | collected 2017-08-17
CAAGGTCAGCAGTTGCAGAAAGATTGAAAGGTACATTCTGACCGAGGCGACCAATTGGCTTATAGTTAAGAAGTTTTACAATACGATTCATGTTCTCGTAAATCTGTGATTCGGAGAACATACTTTCTGAAGATGTCTTGTTTAGATAATATAAGAGAGTAGTAAAAGTATAACTGATGATATCAATAAGACCTGATAGATTAGATCCCTGATAATTCTGATCGGTGAATATCTTTCCTTGATTAAGACGGTTTACTATGATGTCTCTGATGCTAATACCATCAAAGGCTACATATGAATTTTTGTTAAATGGTACTAAATCACTCATAGAATATTAATTTTGTCTCTCTGAAAGTTTATTTCAAATTTTTCAATCTTACCAATATTTAATACTTTATATGCAAATAACACATAATATTGATTTTGATCTGGCATTGGCATTACTTGTACGTTTTGTACTTCTATTCTTGGTTCAAATTGACCTACCGAGTTTAAGATGCTGTTACCAAGTAGCTTTGCCTTTACATCGGTGATTCCTTCAAAAAGAAACTGATCTAAAGATCCTCCAAAGTTAGGATTCAGAATCTTTTGTCCTTTTTTAGTAGTGAAAATATTATACAAAGAGTTCTTGATTGCATTGGAATCATAATCAGCAACTATGTCATTACTATTTACTGGATTTAGACCATTTCCAACATTCTTATCTATGGTTAAATCAAGATGAAGATCTGTATAAACGAATTGATTTGGTTTTGTCTCCTTGGCAGGATAATTAATAGGAGAATTAACCTCTCTTGGTTTTATAAGATTATCTATGTAAATAGTAGCCATGTGTGGTAAATATTTATGATAAAAACCCAAAATATATGAGCAAAAAGTTTAATAAATTTGAAACTCTCTGTGAAAAAGCTTTCACTCACCATTCAAATGGTGGTTTCCGTACCAATACACCTGTAAAACTCCGTCCTGAGTTTTTTAATTCCGATTTCTATAAGTCACACTATCAGCAGGATTCGGCTTTTGATCAGTGGCTCAGAGGTTCAGTAGAGTCAAACCCAAATCTATTTTTCTTCATCCATGATATTGCTGGAAATAGTAATAATGCCAATGCAAAGGATGCTAATGACCTTGCTGGTTCAAATCATATCTTGCTTACACTAAAGACTGATCCTCGTACATTACAGTCTCCTACAGAGTATAATGAATTCACCGTTCCCGGTGATTATAAGCTTATTGAGGTTCTTGACTTCGGTATCAATCTTCCTCCTGTACAAGGTGTTCCTAATAAATATGAGCACTATCAGGACTATGTTCAGTCACAGCCTGTTCCTGCTAATCCTGATGCTTTTAAGGCACTAGGTAATCAGCCTACAGACAATAAGCTTCCTGTTGCTCAGACATCAATCCCTGCTTCACCTGCTGTTGCTAAGAAGTACTTCACAGGTCCGAAGAAGAGCAAGAAGACTAAAAAGAAGTCCTAAGAAACCGAAGCTTCCATTGCTAGAATACAGCAAAAGAAGTTAATTTCGTGATCAAGTACGAAATTGTCCCTGTATAGGTGTTCTCCTATATCAATCAAAAAGGATTTCTTAATCTTGTCTGAAAGATCATCAGAATTGTAGACATAATCAAACAGGTTCTTAAGAAGCTGTTGATAATCGTTACCAAAACTCTTTTCAGATTCGATAACCTTCTTTCTAATGTCCAAAGAAGAGATCTTGGTGATTGCTAGTCCTTTGATGATATAACCAGTAAGGTCTAAAAGCTCATCACCATCTGGAATAACTAGTTCACCTGTTACACAGAATCTTTGAAGATCATTAATGATTCTTCTGAGATCAGGATAACGATCTGTAACAAACTCAATAAACTTTTCTTTAGACTCATCGGTGATCTTTACGTTTTCTTTCTTAATGATCTCTGCACAACGAGCCACACAGCTTCTTATATCGGTCTGTAGCTTGAATAACATGCAACGAGACCTGATCGGCTCAATAATCTTATTAAGATAGTTTGCGGTCAATATAAAGCGTGTAGTGTCTATATATTCCTCCATGACATTACGAAGAATTCTAAGAGATTCTCCAGTAAGACCATCGGCTTCCTCTAGAATGACTACCTTCTTCTTACTATCAATAGAACGAGTCTGTGCAAAGGAGATTACCTTATTACGGATAGTATCAATACCATTCTCATCAGAAGCATTGATATAAAGATACTGACACTTTAGGATATCATTGATAATAATCTTAGCCAGAGTGCTTTTACCAGTACCCGGTGATCCGTAGAAAAGAAGGTTAGGGATATCATCGGTAATGGTCTTAAAATGGTCTTTAAGCTGACTGTCCAAGAGAATATCATCAAGAGTCTTAGGACGATACTTCTCTACCCAAAGGTTGTTATAATGGTTGCTCATCTGTGTTTATAAGAGTATTATAGTAGAAATTCATGGTTTATCAACTAAATAGTTATAGTATTAAAATATGGATTCCTCAAACGAAATAGATGCGATCATAGATCAGTTGCGTGGAGATGCTGTTCCTTCACAGCCTAAACCAGCAGAAAAGACAGAGGTAGAAAATCTTAATGATGATAATGTCAGTGATTATGTTTATAAGAAGACTGCCGAGGTTATTGAGGTTGGATTAGAGGCTGTTAATAATCTAAAGGATATGGTTACTGCTGGTCAAGATCCAAAGGAGATAGCTGCACTGGCTCAGATGATCGGTGCAGTGACAAAGGCTATTGATAACCTTAATAAGATAAATCTTCAAACCAAGCAGCATAAGAATAATCTAGAAGTGGCAAAGGTAGAGGCAAGTGGTACAAAGGCTCTTCCTATCGGTAATCAGACAAACAACATCATGATTGCTACAAGAGATGAAGTCATGAACAAATTGTTCGATAGACCTAGTGGTAAGAAAGATAAATTGGAATTAATAGAAGGCGAGTTCTCTAAAGAATAAAGTATTTGATATATTCAACTCTTTGTTCGACTGTTCCTTTGACTTCAATAAATTTATTTTGAATGTCTTTGTTGTTTATTAGAAAGTTTTTGATGTATTGGTCAACTATTTGACGATATAATTCATCATCCTTTCTAACACCATCTGAAACCATAGGAAATTCTATGGGTATATAGAAGATTTTATCGTAAAGTTTTACGAATTCTTTGGTCATATGTTCTATAGTGGAATGTGTTTTCTTTTTAACTCTTCCATGAAAGAAATTATGACAGGTATATCCATAGGTATCTATGATGCAACGATCAGCAAACCAATTATCTTCGTTAAAACGACCTATATGATTGGATGCAAGTAGTAATTCACTAGCATCATTAGCATTATCATTAATTTTAAAGCCAATATTTTTTAGATTTCTGGCTTTACTACTATTGGTAATGGTTTTTATGCCCTTTTCTATTAAAAAGTCCTCTAAACCATTGATAATTGAAGTCTTTCCGACTCCGTGTGAACCTGTTAAGGCATATCTCATCACAAAATTATACTATATTTCAAGTATTTGTAAAGAACTATTCACGAACAGCCTTATGGAGAAGCTTTACAGAATCCAAAAGAGGCATATCAGGAGTGATTATAATGTCTGGATTCTCAGGAGCCTCATAAGGAGAGTCTATACCTGTAAAATCGCTCAATTTGCCCTCTCTGACTTGTTTATAAAGCCCTTTTGGGTCACGAGCCTCACAGACATCTAAAGGTGTATTAACATAGACTTCGATGAATCTAGCATTGGTATAATTCTGAAGCATTTTCTTGGCAGTTTCCCTTGATTCTCTATATGGAGAGATCAAAGAAACTATAGCAAGTCCACCATTATAACTAAGATGTACAAATGCCCTATAAACAGCATGGAAAATGTTAGATTCTCTATCTTCTCTAGAAAATCCAAGTTTGGGTCTTTCTTTCCTGAGTTCATCACCATCAATAACGGCTACAGGAGTAGGATCAATGTCCATAAACATGCATTGATCATACAATGCCATCATATCCCTTAATTTATAGGCTAAAGTGGTTTTACCTGCTCCAGAGAGACCAGTTAACCATACTACGGTATTTTCCATTAGGATATTTTATTACAAAATGGTGATATGTCTATAAAAAAGAATTGCCCATCCCCTTTCGAGGATGGGCAAAGCTTTGAGGTCTGTAAGAACTTACAGATAGAGTGAAGTCTGCTGTTGAGCAAAGGCTTCCCCTAGTCCCTTGACGATGATTACATGGTAGTAGAGGGATGCGCCGAAGATGTAATCTACGACTCCGTAACGTGTCATCAGTCCAACTCGTGGGCTGAAGTCGTTAGGTCCGACTGTACGCTGAATCATGACAGGAATGTAAGGGCAGTATACGATACCTGTATCGTAGTACTCTGTGCCTTTATAACCGAGCAGAGCGTACTCCAATGGGTTTGTTCTCTGACCTGCTAGATACTGAGCATCTGTACGAGTGTCGCGGTAAACGGTGAAACGTCCACCCAATGTACCAACTTTGGCGATGCCTGTTGGTTGTGTGTTGACGTTGCCATTTACTGGCATCCACTGGAACTCAGGGAGCATCTCAAGGATAGCGCAAACGCGAGGTGTAGCAACGATGAAGTTAGCTGCGCCTCTACGGTTACGGATTGCGATGCGGTTAGCCTCGACAATTACCTTGCTGTAGAAGTCTCTGTTTCTCTCACCCAACCAACGTGCGTCGGCTGACTGAGCGTACCAGAATGTGTATCCGTTTGGATTACCTGCATTGAGAGCGATCTGGATCATTCTGATGACCATTTCACGGTCGATTTCAGCCTGAATTTCATATGACATAGCATTTGTTAATTCAGAGTCGATATCAAGACCATTCATGTTCTTAAGATCCTGTTCGAGTTCAACAGACCAACGAGCAGCAAGGCGGCGTGTGCCAGCCTCAACAGCTGTTTTGCTGAATTCGACAGTAACCTGTGGAATGTTTCCTGTAAGCTCGAACTGGCTAAGGATAGCAGCAACGCCCTGATCGGTATCCTGAACACTGAAGTCAGAATTTCCTGAGAGGAATGTTGAGCTAGTTCCTGTGAAGCGAGTGTCGAGATACTGATAGCCTAGTTCATTTGGTCCAGCAACTCTGGGTGTACCATTGTTACTTGTTGTGGTTGAGCCTGTGGCATAACCATCAAGACCATTTGCGCCTAAACTACTGTTCTCATAACGGTAACGCAGGGCGAAAGCAAGACCTACTGGACCACTCATTGGTTGAACACCAACAATCTCGTTTGTGATAAGCTCTGGGAATGTACGTCTGATCATAGGTATTAATACCTTTGGTAAACGTGCATCACCTGTAGCATATCCGTCATTTGAACCAATTGTGCCGGGAGGATTGTAGATACCACCGATGGAACTGCCAGAGCCAAAAGCTCCACCATTTCCAGCGTAGTTACCGCCTTCCTCTAAGCACCAACGCTCTTGGTTTTCCATCAGCATTGCTGTGGTAACTCTTGAGTGTTCATCTTCGATAGGACGAACCTTGTCTGAACTGTAGTTCAGAACTGGGGCCCACTTTTCGAGGAGTTGATTCGCACGGGATTTGTCGATGAAACCGGGTGCGGGTTTTACATTAGCCATATTGTTATTTCTCCTTTATGGATATAGCGTTCGGGAAGTGCTGAATTGCCTTCTCCAACCTATAAATCTTTATCGTATGTCTTTTAAAGCACTAAGATATCCGTTAACTGGTGTGTTGATTTCACTAGCAGAGGATTCAGCGATTACTTCAGCCTTTGGAACCTTGGCATCTTTTGATACTGCCTTGGACTTAGCCTCTTCGACTAATTTAGCTGATGATTCGCTTTCTTCTCTTTCGAACATCTCAACGACATACTTGAAGTTCTCTTCGATATACTCAGAGGACTTGTCGCTCAACAATTTGGAAATATAACTCTTCTTAGATGAAGGCATTCCTAATGTCTTCTTTTCTAAGATGAGGGAAGCATTAACTTCCTTCAGCTTCTCGTGCAACTCAATGTTCTCCTTATAGGATTCATTAAGCTGATTCTGAAGCTCTTCGATCTTGCCCTTTCCTTGGGAGATCAAATTCTTCACATCTTCATTAAGTGAAGATGGATCAAAAGAGATTACACTCTTAATCTGTTCAAGTTGCTGACGAGCGGTTGTGTTAGCAACTGCTTCCTCTAGCTGTGCTTGGGGGATAGCCTTTTCAATATAGGCATCCATAAAATTACTAAGTTCATCAACGATCTTGGAACTGAATGCTTCAGCCTTCTCGTTAAGAGCCTTACGATAGAAAGATGCAAGCTTCTCTAACTTACCTGCATGATTCTCATTGATTGCCTCAACTACCTTGTTGAGTTTTGCGGAATGGTCTGCATCAATTGCACCTAAGAGACTCTCAAGCTTAACAGCATGATCTTCATCCTGCTTACTAAGAGCACTTTCAACTTCGAGAGTGATACGAGAATCAACCTTCTCATTTACTGCACTTTCAAAAGCTTCAGCGATTGCTGTTGCAACTTCTTCATTGAGAACGTTTGTGTCAATGTTTTTGATGATTGATGAGATGTCCATAAATTTTTCTATTATTACTTAGTCTTCTTTGATGTCTTTTTTGAAGACTTTTTTAATGCCTTGAAATCTGCTCCTGTGATCTTATTACGAGGAGATGCAGCCTTGGCGATTGTCTTTTGTTTTGGTGAAAGTTTCTCAGATGTTTTCTTGATGCGTGTCTTTACTTTTTCGGTTACAACTTCATCAAGTGTTTTGTTTGCACTAGCATAGTTCTTTTCACAAACTTGTGCTATAAGCTTTGAGATTAAATTACGAATATTCATATTGTTATATTATTTATCTTCGGTTGTTTACAATTAAAGAGTTTTTAATGCATTAATGAATGTAATAATCTGTTCTTTCAGATAAACATCAACATTATGCTTTGGAAGAGTTGCTATAGACTTCTCGAACTTATCGTATGAAGGAGCAAATTCACCATTCTCATTTAAGATCCACTGCTTGGATTCGAGAATACCATTTACGAATGCGGAAGGAACGGAAGGATCAGCAACAACGTCAACGGCTACCAATCTAAAATCAGCAACACGATTAACTCCCTTGCCATCTTCTTCTAGTCTACCAAGAGCACGAGAAGAAACACCAAGCTTAACACCATCCATGATTAATGAACGAACGATCTGTCCCATTGGTGTTGAAAGAACCTTGGACTTACCTTCAAAGATATTTCCATTCTGCTTGAGTTCTGTAACAACGTGACAGACTCTTTCTAAATTGATTTCAGGAGACTGTGGGTGATTGAGTTCACCAGTAGCTCTCTTGGTGTCGATCATTTCTGTTTGATAACGACCAACTTCTTTGACCATCTCTTCAAGAGGATATACTCTCTTGTTTTTGTTGGCTTCGTTTGCCATTAAGAATGGACCTTGAATGTGAAGAATGGAAGGAGTATTACGATTCTTTTCTTCGATCAAATACTTTACTTCGTATGTTGGCTCTTCTACTAGGAGGCTATAGGTATTATTGGACATAAATGTTCGTGTATATATTTATTATTAACTTACTCTTTTTTGTGAAATTTTATTTATTTACTCAATTTTTTATTTTTTCAATAAAAATACTTTACCCATGAGTTTGGTGCTTTCCTATAATAAATATATCATATAATATGAAAAAGAAGATCAATCCTAGAACAAAAAAATGTATAGATAGATATAAAAATAAAATAAAAAGCTTTATATGGGAAGGTTTTTCTGCAAAAGAAATAGCAAAAGAGTGTAATTTAGATGCTTCGATAATTTCAGATGAAGTTAAAAGATTTGGTTCTGAAGAAGACAGACGAAAGATAAAAGAAAATGGTAAAATAAAATTATTAGCTGATAACAAATTAAAAAACAATTTTGGAGAAAATGATAAAAGATTAGAAAAAAGCAAAAATGTATATTTTATAAATATAAAGCCTTTAATATGGAAAGGATTTACTTCAGTAGATATTGCAACTAAAAATGGTTATACTAAAAATGGAGATATATGCATAAGAAAACATACAAAAAGATTTGGAAGTGAAGAAGATTATAAACAGTTAATACAAAATGGAATTAACAAAAGAAGAGATACTTTGATTTTATTAATGAAAAATAAAACCAGTATACCAGAAAAAATGTTATTTAATATATTAAAGGAAATATATCCTTCTGCTAAACACAAGTATAAAATAATAAATGATAAAAACTATTATTGGGAAATGGATGTTGCTGTACCAGAAATAAAATTAAATGTAGAATATGATGGTGAGTATTGGCATAAAAACAACAGAATAAGAGATTTTAAAAGGGATTTATTTTTAATCAATAAAGGTTGGAAGATAATTAGAATAGAGTATAAAGATTCTCCTACCTATGAAACTCTTTTAAAAGAGGTTATGAAGAAATGTGTCTTTCAGTAAGAATAAGAAATTTAAAATTATTTTTTACTGCATACTGTTCAGCTGCTGACCACTTTGCTTGATTTATTACCCATTGACTTTGTTCATAAATAATAGTTTTAGGTTTTTTATTTTTTGTTATTTCTGGTTTTAATGTTTGTTTGTGTGGTTTAATTTCAATTAACAATCTTTTTATATTTCCATCCTTCTCTTTCAGTTCTGCAACAAGATCTACGAAATATCTATGGATTCTTCCGTCCATAGGAGACTGATAAGGAATAACAATACTTTCTGATCCCCATGTGACTACATTAGGATTGTTATCAAACCAACGCATTACCTTTAATTCAAGACTACTACGATATACGATAGGAAATTTTCCTTTGTATTTGTCTTTATGCTGTGCAGTAAAAATCCCCTGCACATACTTTGGGTTTTTCTTTTTAAGAGGAAGTTTCATTAACCAATAAAGAACTTAATAGGATCTCTATCAATTGTGTCCTTGGTGATTTCATCTTCAAGGGCAGCTTTTTCGGCTATACCTTGTGACATAAGATCTTGATAATTTACGGTCTGTCCACCAAAGAGATTTGTTCCACTATACTTTCCTCTGACATGTCCAATAGCTATCTTTGTAAGAGCCAGAGTATATCTATATACCCAAAGTTGATTTACCAAGAATTTTAATGGCTTCTGCATCTTACAACCAATAAGACCAAAGTATGGACTACTGCTTTGTTGTGAAGGTTCAGGTATGATTTTTAGAATCTGTGTATCAGGATCAAAACGAAGATAAGGTGTTAATGCTAGTAGTTTATCACGAGTATCAAGCCATGTTTTGAGTGCTTGCCATGTAACCAGATCATAACCTACGTTACCAAGAAGCTGACCAAAGTATGCTTGCTGTGCGATTGTATTTTCAATTGTAAAGAGTGTGTTAACACCAGTATTATTTCCTTCTGCAAATGAGAATACATCTACTACTCTTCTATAATCATCCAAGTCATAATCATAACATGCACTAAGGGAAGGATTACTTGTATTGGAATTATACATATCAGGAGTGATGTTCATCAACTTCCCAATCTCAAGACCAATTCCTGTTTTATAAAGATCAGAGCGGAAAATAAGATATTCTTCTTCTAAGCCAGCAAACTTTGTGAAATACTCAATAGCAATGTCGATCATTTCATAGATCTGTTCACTGCTTATTTCGATCTTGATTAAAGGTTCGCCTAGACTTCTACGAACTCTTTGTGCAAGGTGATCGTAACTCTTAATCTGTGAATTAAAAGTGGTAGAACCATGATAACCATTAGGTAAAACTGGAGTTGAAGGATAAGCGGAACTCATTATAGTATTTTAATTACTTATCCAATAGAGTATTATCATAGATAAATAAGCAATTTTTCATATACAATCTCAACATTTTTAGAGTTTGTATATATTCTATATTTTTAATTATTAATTTCTTCTAATAAATTTATTTCCTCTGGTGTTTCTTGAATATCAGCTTTAATTAACTCATTATCAATAATATATTGATCACATTCTTGTTTACTACCAACAAAAAGGTTAGCACCTGTTGATGTTTGTAAAACAGATTCAAAATAAGAAAGAACATTCTTTTGATCATCAAAAACTAAATGCCAAAGACCGTTTTGTTCTTCGCTACTAATTGACCATCCGTTTGGTTGTTTATCTATAAGCATATTTTAATTAATTATTAAAGTTGATGTTGTTGAATTGTATGTAGCCGAACCTGATGCATTTTGTAAAATAATATTTCCACTAGAATATGTGTTTATAGTACTACCTGATAATAATTTATATGTTTCTCCTGTTATAGGTTGAGATGCAAAATTAACTGTTAATGCAGAGTTTGTAAATGATGCAAAATTTATTCTTCCGAGAAAATTAGATGGTAGTGTATGTGTTGTTAGTGTACCCGCTGATATTGCAGTAAATCCTGTATATGAATTAGGTGTTGATGTTACACTACTAAGAGTTAGTACCGATGTGTTATTTTTTATTAATGAACCTTGTCCAGATATAATACCACCAAGTAATTGATTGGCTGTACTATTATATGAAAAGATACATCCATTAGCTATAGCAAAAGTACCTAAATGATTACCAGTTACACCACCTAGCCTCCCTGTACCTCCTATTTCATAGATACCTCCGTTTATAGTTGTCGAGCCTGTATAAGTGCTTATACCTTGTACTGTAAATTTTCCAGTACCTACTTTTACAAATCTTGTACCATTAAAAGCATTTGCTATGAATCCAGCAAAAGTGGAATCAATATTACGATTTCCTATGGTTATAATAGCTCCTAGACTACCGCCCCAATTTCCACCTATATTTGCTGCTGCGGCTCCTCCACTAACAGAACCAAGTCTTATATTAGTTGGACCAGAACCCGATCCGTTTCCCAGTATGGCTTTATTACCAATAAGTGTAAGCGATGCGTTAGAAAGATCTCCATTACTATTACCGAAAAATAAACCTGAATTTACTATTACATTTCCAAAAAACCTACTAGTATCACCTTGAAACCAAATTTTATTTCCTAGTGTATTTAATGTACAGGTTGAATCCCCCTCAATGCCATCGAAACCAAATGCTGTAGTGGTTGAAGATCCACCTGTACCTAAACAGTCGAGAGTTATTGATGCAGACGGTGTAACTCTTATATAATATAATGTGGCAAGCGGATTCGCTCTCAGTGTTGTGCCATTCTCCATTGTAACATTTCTATTAGTACCTAAAGAGGTTGGTGATGTGAGAATAATCATACCACCAGAAACATATGTACCACCTGTATATGTGTTAGCAGATGATAAAGTTAATGTTCCATTCCCTGCTTTTAAAAACCCGCCTTTATTGGTACTATCAATGATAGAATTAAATTGTATATTGTTAGATCCAAAATTAATTGATATTGCTGAAAGACTGTTTTTTAATCTTGAAGATATGTCTGTAATTAGACCATTTGGATAATTTAACGTGCCGCCGTTAAAAGTAATAATTCCAGTTCCAAGAGAAGTTGAAAATGGCATGTTTAAATTTCCATTATCAATTATAGTATCACCATTATATGTATTATTAGCAGATAATATCAAAGTTCCTGTACCGCTTTTGATTATAGATCTATTACTTCCGCTGATAACCTTTGTAATAGTTAATGATGAAGATGTACAAAAAATAGAACCATTATTTCCTGATAATGAATTGGTCTCAAGTGCTATATTAGCTAATGATGATCCTATATAAGCCCTATTAATTTCATCAAGTTTCATTTTTTATATTATGATATAAAGAGTATTTGGATCAGGAGGATTAAGTAAATTATAATTAGCCTGTGTTATAGTTCTAATTGTAGAAACACCGCCACTATTTGTTATAAAAGAACCAGATACGTTTTGGTATATTGTAGAAACGTTATACGAATTATTCCATTGATCGCTATTACCACCATTAGCCTCTACAATACCAACACTGCTAATGTTGTTTACATAAGTATAATTTGGTTGTGGTGCAATGATACCTTGACCAATAATAAATGAACATGTTTGATTGTTTGTATTGTTGTTTCTACCACCCAAGATACCAGAATAATCCCCCGAAGCACTATTATTACTACCATTCGATACAAGGGAACCACTTCCAGAAGCAGCATTGTTATAACCACCAGATACAGTGGAATTAATTCCAGAAGCAGTATTGCTATAACCACCAGATACAGTGGAATTAATTCCAGAAGCGATATTAATACTACCACCAGCTACGTTGGAACTATATCCAGAAACAGTGTTACTAAAACCACCAGCTACGTTTGAATTACATCCACAAGCAATATTACATTGACCACCAGCTACGTTGGAATACCATCCAGAAGCAGTATTGCAATAACCACCAGCTACGTTGGAAGAATAACCAGAAGCAGTATTACCACCACCACCAGCTACGGTGGAAACCAAACTAGAAGCTATATTACTATAACCACCTGATACGGTGGATCCACTTCCAGAAGCAATATTATTATAACCTCCAGATATAGTGGAGTGAAATTGACAGGAAGTATTACTACCACCACCAGATACAGTGGAACTATTTCCAGAAGCAATATTATTGTAACCTCCTGCTATGTTGGAATAATAACCAGAAGCAGTATTACCACCACCACCAGCTACGTTGGAATAATTTCCAGAAGCATTATTACCATTTATAGGTTGAATTGAATTTACACCAGAGCCAGATTGATAAACTTGTGCAGAAAGTTTGGCAAATCTTGTATCATTATATTCAACGACGGAAGTAGCAGACGCACTATTCCAAGAAGTATAAACAGAATCCCAAGAATTTCTATTATTCCCTTGAATCTTAGTATCAGCTAAAGAACTAATCCAAGATGGATCGGAATATGAACCATTAGTATAAACACCATTAGTGACACTTCCAGCATTACCAGATATGTTTCCAGAAACATTACCAAATACAGTGCCCTCAATATTGGCTTGAAGAGTATCAATAGTAAATGTTGGATCTGTGGTATTAATAGATGACAATGGCTCGGATGTCATTCCACTAAACAATGTCCATTTGTTTAATAGATGATTTCTTACAAATCCTGTATGTTGATATAACCCATTGTCAAAAGCTCCAACAAATCCTATATCATATAAATTTCCAAGATTACCTTCGGCAATATAAATCAATGGATCATTAACTACAATATTTTGTGTGTTGACAGTGTATGAAGAGCCTTGTACAAACAGAGTGCCGTTTATATTAACATCTCCGGGTATGACAACAGAAGGTGGAAAACTCAGTTTTACAACACCATTGTTGTTGACTGTATCTATTTCATAAAGAGTTCCTTCTACTGCCGTTACAGCAGCATAGATGGAACTATTACTTATAAGATTTGTATAAGCCTCGTTACCACCATCCCACAAAGAACTACTAGAAAGTTTAGGATATCTTATATCACCATCAATATATGTTACAAATAAACCAGAACTATTTTGATAAACAGAAGTAGGTAATAGAATTGCTGTCGAAGCTGCAACTGATGTTTGATAACTATTAAAATTAGAATTTAAAACCAACTGACTTGTCAAAGCATTTGTCGTTGTTAATGGAGTTAAGAGTCCCGATGTAGATTGTAAAAGTGTATTGGTAGCAAAAGAACTAGATACAGATTGATAATCTGTTATAACATTATATGAAATATTCCAATTTCCTGAATTAGAATTTACATTTGTATAAACAGAATCCCAAAAAGAGCTTAAAGAATTTGTGGTTATGTAGTTGCTATTCCAAGTTGAAGATAATGATTGAAGTGCTACACTATTACCTCCCTGTGTCCATAATGCAGAGTTTGCATAAACACTACTATAAGAAGCATCCCAATTAGCAGAATTGCTATTAACAACAGTAAGTCCAACATCATTACTATTTAAAACAACGTCACCTACTCTTCCATTAACAGTACTAACTGCACTCTTACCATTAATTACAATGGTCTCGTTGTCTATAATAGGATTGATGACAATACTATCACAATCGTTGCTTGGGTTTATAATGATTGTATCGCTCATCGTGTGCAGTGTGAAATAATGGGCCAAATGCCTCTGAAGTATGTTTTAACTCTTCCTGTGGGGAAAGTTACTTTAATATCGTACTGGTATATTCCTACAGGAATATTTACTATTTGTTCGGGAATAGAGATATTACCATCTGTAGCTGGTTCTCTTATAAGAATAGTATCGTTTTTTGTAGAAAAATTAATAACAGAAGGGCTATCTATCTGAAACCTAACCTGCATATCAACTACAGCACCAGTAAGATCAATAGCTGATCCATTTTGCTGTAGTGTTATAAGAGGAATCCCCCTCCAAGTATCTCCTGTTACATGAGGAGAAATCTGATAGGCAGGTAAGGTATTATAATCTGACATAATACCAATACTTATGTCAGAATATAAACTTTCTTATGTAGTTGTTTCAGCGGCTGGAGTTGCAGGAGCAGGGGCAGCTTCTCCACCAGCAGGAGCACCAGCAGCAGCTTCTCCTCCTTCAGGTGTTGCTTCTCCACCAGCAGGAGCACCACCGCCTCCTCCACCACCAAATTCAGGAATTGCAGAAGCAGATGTACCGCCTCCTCCACCGCCACCAGCACCACCTTCGACACCAGCAGCAATGTTTTCAGCAGCCTCAATATGCTCTCTCCAGTTAGGACCATTAGTTTCAATCTGTGAAAGTTCCCATCTAAGAGCAGCATCTTTACGCTTCCATTCCATGTTTTCACCAATCTTGGCATCAGAGTAATCAAGATAGTGTCTCTGAGCAAATGTATTGGAAATACCATCGTTTGCACTCATATCAGAGAAATTCTTAAGTTTAAGCTCAAGAAGCTGTTGCTGACGAATAGCAAAGAAGTTAGAAGGCTCGGTGAATCTGAAATTGAAATAAGACTCGTGAAGTTTGAGTTCTCTCCACCAACCTCTTAGTTTTAAGTGTGTGATGAAAGCATCCTTAAGACCAGCGGCTAATTGATTCTGGATACGGATAATGAACTTAGCAAAGCGAAGTTCTTCTCTTAAGAGTTCAGCACCATCCTTGAATGGTTCGTTAGGATTAAGACGAGAAATAGGAACCTTGAGACTCTTATAAAGCTTGTTTACAAAATATAGAAGATCATCTAACTGACCAAGATTCTGACCACCGGGCATCAGTTCTACATCAGAACCAACCTCACCGTTTCTTCTGGCAAACCAATAAGAATCCAACATTGTCTGTGGATTATATTGATTACCAGCACCGGGTGATTGTGTACTGGAGTTATATGTCTGCTTACTCCAATACTGTTGCATGAGTTGTTTAAGATATGACTCTGCCTTTGCAGGAGGCATGTTACCAACGTCGATCTTGAATTTAAGACGCTCTGGAGCACGAACCATTCTATAGATAATGATAGAATCTTCTAAGAGAGAAAGCTGTTTGTATGCTCTACGACAATTCTCAATGAATGGGATACGAATAGACTGATCTTCGTTCCACATTCCAGAGTGCATGTATGTAACCTGATTTCCTTGAAGAGTTACGATTTGCTGCTGGAGAGAGTTTACAGGGCTTGTATTACTCTGTACTTGTGAAAGAGCAGCAGAAGGATCATTTGTTAAGCTGATGGGTTTCTGGAATACAAAGTTTTCAATGACATTGTTCTGGACATTATCATAGATAGGATTGATCAATTCACCGGGAATTGTGAGAACACCGATAATACCTTTATCTCTATTTTCTTCATGGATTACATTTTCAAAGAAAATTTCACCTTCCGTAAGAAGTCTTCTTGCATATCCCCAACCTTTATGTTCTAAATCGTAGATTGTAATGAATTTATTAAATTCCTTAAGGATTTCATTCTTGATTTCTTGGTTTAAGTTAGAAAAAGAAGAAAATCCTAAATGGATTATTTTATCATTCTCGTCTTTTACAATAATCTCATCACAGATTTCATCCAAACAATCAGAAACTTCTGCATATGCAGCCATTCTACGATATTCTGCCAAACGACGAATCTTATCAGAATCTATATTAGCATAGATATAACGATGATAGGCATGATCAGAAGTAAATGAACCCGGATTGTAATATTCTCCGTATTCATTACGCATGAACGGTCCAGTAAGAACGGACTGTTGCATGATTTTCAACTCGGTTCTCTTTGAGAGACGGTCAAAAAGTTCATACTTGGAGTTGCTTACATCAGGAGTAACAGCACCAGCAATATAAGGAAGTCTCTGAAGAATCTGAGATACAAAGTTTCTACTTGTATCTGGTATTCTGTTGGAATTTGACGTAAGATCTGCCATAATGTTTATTATATTCTATTTATACAAAAAAATCAACTAATCAATGCTAATCGAATGATATTATCTCAGGAACTTCAGTTTCAAGTAAATAACCATCCTGAGTTTTTATATAATAAAATACTCCTGTAGGAAGTGTTCTTATGGAACTAACACCAGAATTTAAAGTATCCTGAACAAAATAAGGTAAAAATCCATTTACTTCTGTAACAACAGGAATGTCACTATCCAATAGATTTAAACTTACCAATCCTAATGTTTTTACTGAATTTCTAAGAATAAATGAAATGTTGTATGTTTTTGTATCCTTATTATAGGTGATTTTTGGAGTTTCTACAGTAAAAGAAGAATCATCCCAATCAGTACTTGAAGTATATGCTATTCTTATTATATCAAGAACAATAGTTTTACTTAAACCTGTTGTACAATCAAATGATTTTACAATTAGAATAAAATCAAAAGATTTTATAGTAGGATCTTTAAAAGGATCTTCGTAGAAGTATAACTCTGTATGGATTATTTTATTCTTTTTTTCATCAAACCAATAATCTACACATGTGGTTTTTCTGTTATTAAAAAGATTGATCTGATTGAATGGTAATATTTTCTCATCTTGAATATAGAATTTCTCAAATATATAACCAGCTGGAGTTTCTATAAAAAATGTATCATAAAATAAATCAAATCTTGTTATTTGGTTTGTATTCAAATAATAGTAGAATGTATCATCAATATTTTCGTATTTTAAATAAACCGCAGAAAGAATATTACTAGCCGAATCGACATTATTTTTTAAATCTCTTAGCCAAAGTTCACCGGGAATTTGTTTATCGTAATAGATACTCATAATTAAAAAGGATAGGTTCTTCCTGCACCTGAATTATAAAGGTAATTTATTTCACCTTCATTTAATTTTCTATTCCAAATTCCTATTTCATCAATCAATCCACTTGTAGCATAGTATCCATAACTTTCACCTGCTCCTATCATGAATGTTGTCCAATCCTTTCCGTTGAGTGTTGCGGTAGTAGATAACACATGCCAATCAGAATTATTGATCTTAGCCTGTAATCCTACTCCATCTTTCCAACGCATTGCAAAGAATACCCATTCATTTATAGGAGCTTCTATGTAGATTAGTTTATCACCTTCTGATGTTAATACACGGAAACCTAATGAATTATTACCATTTTCACCATATGTTATTACAAAATTACCATTATATCCACCATACCATTGACTTATCAATTCTTGGAATGTTGTACTATTTAAGTTTATCCATCCACATATAGTAAAGTCTGAACCTGCTGTGATTTCAAAGGAACTATTTGTTAGGTATTCATACCAATTTCCTACAAAAGAAGCAGCATCACTTATGATACCAGTTCCGCTTCCGATAATTCCGCTTTCTGTTAGATCGAATCCATTTCCACTTGTATCATATCTTGTTCCTGATGTTTCATCAAGAGTCCAGTAAGCATACAATCCACTAAGAGGTGCTATACTATAAGTACAGCTTCCGTCATTTGTATTAGCAGATGGATTATAATTTGAAGCATCTGAATCATCACATCCGAATACATAACCGTGATATGTAAGAGTGCCTGTCACATTACCACTTAATGGATATGGTGTTGGATAATAGACATCAGCATTTACTACGGTTCCTAAATTCTGACAATTTCCGCTGAAAGCAGTATTTGTTAATGTTCCGTAGTTGATACTATTATCTCTAAAGAAAGCAGTGCCTGTGACATCTCCTGTTAGATAAGAATCTACTTCAAGAGCACTTGTTGAAGGAGTAAAGTTTGATGTATACTTTGCTATTCCTTTTGTTATTTTAAAGTTTTCTATATATCCTTTAAAGTTATAGTTATCAAAGGCTCCTCCTATTATTGGACGATTTGCATAAGAAACATAATTCCTTGTATCATCTATCGTTGAACCTGTCTGTGTTCCGTTTAAGAATAGTTTAGTTTTGCCTCCATTTCTTGATACAGCTACATGATACCAAGTATTTAAAGATATATTACCACCTTGTATTATATCGTTGTATCCATCATGGAAAGTTAAATATGTACCACTTCTTAGGTACATGATTGGATGATAGTAACCATCCCAATAATATTGGTATCTAGAATCGAAAAATACTTGTGATGTCCCATTATTTCTTGTAAGGTTTATCCAACCTTCTATTGTAAAATCATTAGTACCAAAAGCAAAATCAGTTTCACCTGATGTAGGGAATACCCAAGATGATCCATCAAAGTAAATGCTCTTTGCTACATTGTTTGGAGTAATTGGTGAGCTTGTTACAATAGGATTACCTGTATATGTTAATACTCTGTTAAATGTAGAGGAATCGGTGAATGTATTAGATCCATCTGTTCCTTGTCCGTCTAAAAGGAGAATAGTAGGTTCAAATCCTAGATTATAAGAATTGTCTAAGAAATATGCATCACCATCTATTGTTCCTAGATTATAACTATTTGAATTGAATATGGCAGATTGTGCTGCCATTACTGTTAACTGCGATAGAAGACTATCTTCATAGAAATTAATGATTGCGGCTTCTCCTACTTTTACAGCAGATACATTCAGAGGAGCATATACTTTTACACTTACATATTCATTTGGTAAGAATAATGGATTATTACCTCCTTCTGTTTCCCAATTTGCAAGATTAAACCAATTACCATCAACAGTTCCTAAGAATACCGCAGCGATACCATCTCCTTCATAAAGTGCCATATTTGGACTTCCATAATCAGGATTTGGTGCAGCATCAACATCAGGGAATGTTACTATGTTTGTACCTGTATCAATACTTGTTACAAATTCATTCTCGAAAGGAGCAAGTAGCTTGTATGGAGCATATGAATTATCAATTGTCTTAACGATATTTTCAATAGGTCTGGCTTTCCAATTTACCAAAACAGGTAGTATATAGTTAGGATTTGTACTTTCGAACATGTAAAGAACTTCATTTTCTGTTCCAAACATTCTTGTACCTACCAAATGCAATTCATTAAAATATGATCCTGTAGATGTTGCTGTACAATTTCCATTAAG
>JACCDS010653310.1_pt1 | contig 19395 bp, 11 predicted proteins | sample 7446441 | NCBI WGS metagenome assembly JACCDS01 (sample SAMN15323445, study PRJNA562643) | freshwater metagenome | isolation source: river surface water | place: USA:Blue River Watershed | collected 2017-08-17
GCCTGAGGCCACGCGCTTTGAGTTCAAGGCTGAGCGGTCGCAGGCCATGACCCTGCTGCCGATCGGCGTCTGGCAGGTACTGCTGCAAAGCGGCGCTGAAATCCGGTGGCGCCGCCTGAGCCAGCACAAAACGAAAGCGCACCGGGAAACGTTGCCAGGCCTGCAGCGCCAGATAGCCGCCAAAGGAATGGCCGGCGATTGCTTGCTGCTGTGGGTCGCCAATGCCGGCTTTTAGCAGCCAATCAAGCAGCGCCGGGATGTCGGTCAGTGCCGTTTCTGCGGCAAAAGGCGTACCGGCCGCCAGCAACAGCGGCAGGCCAAAACCACTGCTGCTGCGATACGCCAGCTGCAGCACGATCACGCCTTGTTGCAGCAACAGCGGAATTTCCGGCTGAAAGCCGGCGGCCGGCTGGCCAAAAGGGCCACCATGCAGCCATAACAGCAGCGGCGCTTGCGCTAACGGCTGGCCCGGCGGCAGCCAGAGCCGAAATGGCAGGCTCGGGTTGTCCGCTGTCTGAAAACTCAGCCAGGGAGCTGCCAGCGCCTGCCTGTCGGCTTGCTCGCGCTGGCCCCGGAGCTGCAGATGCTGACTGCTGTAACTGGTCACGGCGGCTGCCGGACTTGCTGTCGTCGCGGTGATTTTTATTGCGGTTTTTGCGGCTGTTTTTGTCGCTGGCGCTGCAGGTATTTGTGCGGTTGCCTGTTCGGCTGCTTGCGTGGCCAGCTGCAGTCGCAGGTGCTGCGCCAGGGGCTGGTCGCTGCGCTGGCGGCTGACCAGCAGAACTCTGCCGGCATGCGGGGCTTGGGGGCTGTCCGCCAGTTGCAGTGTCAGCTGATGCTGGTCCGCCTGCAGCGGTGTCAGTAAGGCGTCCCAGCCGGCGGCAACACCCTGCCAGCCGTCGCGCTGGCGGACCGCCAGCAGTTGGTGTTGTGGCGCTTGCCGGGCAACATTGCTGCTGAGCACCGCGTCGAATTCGGCACTGGTGCTGTAAATCAGTTGCGGTTGCTCTGGCGCCTCAAAAGTGTTGCCTGTGCGCGGCGGATACCACCACAGTTGGTGCTGAGCGCTTTCAGGCGCAAAACGGCTCAGCCACAAACTGCCGTCAGCGGCCACCTGATGGATGACGCATTGGGCCAGCACTTCACACTGGCTGCTGACGACCAACCCAGCCGGGCTTTGCTGCCATAGCTGCAGTTGCTGGCCGGCGCCCTGAAAAGCGAGTGCCGCCAAGGGTTTACCGTCGGGGCCCAGCCGTAAATCGGCCAGTGGCAACGGGCCTTGCCAGACGGTTCTGGCGGTGCTGTCCGGCCCGAGCGACCAGTAGCGCCACTGTGTTGCTGTCTCTGGCGTGCCTGGCTTTGGTTTGTTTGTCCCGGGTCTGCCTGTCTCTGGTCTGTCAGCGCTCAGCATTGCAGCCGGGCTTTGGGCGGCGAAGATAGCAAAACCGCTGCCGCTTTGGCTGAACTGCACCAGCCGCAACGAGGCATTTTGGCTGGCCGCGGGCACGCCGGGCAGGCCAGCGCCGGTCTGCCATAAGGTGCGAAGGCGCACTGGACTTTTGAGCGATAACAAACGCAGCTGATCCGGCGCGACCAGCCACAGCCGGCTGCCATCGGCGCTGAAGCTCAGCAGCGGTTCGGGCGGCTGACGCTGCTTGTGCAGCACTTGCTCTTCGCCATCACCGCGACTGCGGCACAGCCAGTACTGCGCCCCTTCACGCCGCCAATAAGCCAGCCACTGACCATCCGGCGACAGCTGCGGCTGACCCAGCGGGTCCTGACGCAGGAACTGGCGAAATTGCTGCGAAGGCAAGGGGGCGCTTTGTTCGGCGACAGATTTCAGCTGGTGCAACAGCGCAGGAGAAGCGACGGGTAACGCCTGCAGCGGCAAAACCGGTAGCAGGCCAAGCATCAGCAGTCCAGGCATCAGTAGTCCAGGTATCAGCAGCCCAGGTATCAGCAACAGACGAGGCATCCGCAGTTTTTGCATCCGCGAGCCCCTCAGCTGCGGGCGGTGCACAGCTGCAGACTGGCGTCGACGGCCAGAGCGCCGCGATGCCACAGCTGATAATAGTCGCGGGCCGCAGGGCTGTTGGGCGATGCGCCGGCATTCAGCTCTGCAGTGGTGTTCGCCGGCGCGCCGGCATAGAGCTGCAGCGTGCTGCAAAGTGCGACAGGCCTGATAAAGTTCAGGCTGAGCTGGCGCACCGGCGCCGGCATGGCGGCACAAAGCAGCGCGGCGCTCGCCATGCCATGCAAAATCGGCTGACGCTGGCCGAATAACCGCGCCGACCAGGCCCACAGGTGGATGGGGTTCCAGTCGCCCGACAGCGCGGCGTACTGCCGGCCGGCATTGCTGGCCAGCGGCCATTGTTGCAGCGGCTCGCCAGCGGGCGGGCTGGCAACCGACGCGCTGGCAACAGGCTGATTGCTATCAGAGGTACTGGCAGGGGAGGTGGCGCGAGGCGCCTGCGCCGCGCTGTCCTTGTACAGCAGATAACGGCTGCCGCCGGTTAAGATCAGCTGATTGCCCAGCCACAGCTGCTGCTGACAATCCAGCCAGCCGCGGCCAGCCGTTTCGACCGCCCGGCACTCTGTCTGCAGCCGAAAGGGCGTGGCCGGCTGACGGCTCGTGCCTGGCTGAGAGTGCGCGCCTGGCTGGGAGTGCGTGCCCGGCTGAAAGTGCGCGCCGGGCTGACAGAGCGCCGCCAGTGTCAGCGGCTGGTGCAATTCAAGCTGATTACTGGCATGTACCAGACCGGCCACCCGCAAGCCGCGACAACTCAGCATGGTGGCAAGCTGGGCGCGTTGCAGCAGCAGATAATAAAAACAAATCGGCGCTATGGGCTGCGGGACAGCCTCAGACTGGCGGGGATTGGCCGGAAAATGCGTCAGATAACGCTGCAGCCAGGCCGGGTCCGGCGCTTTGAACAGATGCTCGCGCCGGATGGGCGGCGGCAAGGTGTGCGCGCTGTGACGCAAGGTCGGTATCGCTTGCAGCAACAAAGGCCAGGCCGCGGCCGGCAAGGGCGTTGCAGCGATAATTTCTTCAGCGACAGGCTCTGACGACATCTGCAGCAACTCCGGCACAGGCAGCAAAACACAGGCCGCTGAGCTTAGCAGAAAGGGCCTGCCGGATGTAACCGCCTGGCGCGCCAGACGTGCTGCCTGATGTTTGCTGTCTGGTTTTTTGCCGTCTGATTTTGGCGGTCTGATTTTTGCGATATCTGGCGGCTTGCGCTGCGTCAGGACTGGGCAGGGTGGCGGCTCAGTCGGTGGTTGGGTCTTCGGCCAGATAATCGCGCCGGGTCAGCTGATATTTGGCCATTTTGTCGTACAGCGTTTTACGCGGCAGCGCCAGTTCGGCCATCACTGCTTTGATGGAGCCGTGGTGTTGGTTCAGCGCTTCTTCCAGCAACATTTTTTCATAACATTCAACCCGTTGCTGCAGCGACATCGGGTCGGTGATGGCATTGCCGGCGCTGTTGCCAAAGGCCACCTGCGGGCCCAGCAGCACATAACGCTCTGCGACATTACGCAGTTCCCGCACATTGCCTGGCCAGTCGTGTTGTTGCAGCCGGGCGTGCTGTTCCAGCGTCAGCGGCTGATATTCCTTGTGAAAGCGCGCAGCGGCAACCTGAGCGAAATGACTGAATAACAACAATAAATCGTCGCGTCGCTCCCTAAGCGGCGGCAGACTGACCTCCACCAGACTGAGCCGGTAGTACAAGTCGGCGCGAAAAGCGCCGCTGGCGGCCAGCTGTTTTAAATCCGCTTTGCTGGCGGCGACCAGCCGGATATCGAGCGTGATGGCGTGATTAGACCCCAGCCGGGTCACTTTGCGCTCCTCCAGTACCCTGAGCAGTTTGACCTGCAGCGCCAGCGGCGTGCTTTCGATTTCGTCGAGAAACAGCGTGCCGCCGTTGGCGAATTCGAATTTGCCGGCGCGGGCTTTGTCGGCGCCGGTGAAAGCGCCGGCTTCGGTGCCAAACAGTTCGCTTTCAATCAGTTGCTCCGGAATGGCGCCGCAGTTGATGGCGACAAAATTGTGCTCACGCCGGCTGCTTTGTTCATGCAGATAGCGGGCGACCAGTTCTTTGCCGCAGCCGGTTTCGCCGAAAATTAACACGTCGGCCGGTGCATCGAGCACGGCGTCCAGTGTCTGACGCAACTGCTGCATGGCCGGGCTTTGTCCGAGAATACGCAGCCCCGGTTGCTGCTGGCGTTCGACTGCCGCTTTTAAGCGGCGGTTTTCCAGCACCAAAGCACGTTTTTCCAGCGCACGGCGCGCCACTTCGACCAGATGAGCGTTATCAAAGGGTTTTTCCAGAAAGTCATAAGCGCCTTGCTGCATGGCCTGCACTGCCAGCGCGACCGCGCCATAGCCGGTCAGCACCACCACCGGGATCTCAGGGTCAATTTGATGGACGGCTTTGAGCAGCTCCAGCCCGTGCATCGCCGGCATATGGATGTCGGTCAGCACTATTCCTTCAAAAGAGCTGCCCTGAAAAGCGCTGCCGCCGGCAGCATCCGCACTGAGCTGACGCAGCAAAGCTGCCGGGTTGGCGGTGGTTTCGCAGCGCAAATCTTCCAGCAGAAACAGCTGGCGCACCGCGTCGCGGATCTCGAGTTCGTCGTCAACAAATAAGATGTGCGGGGCGGCTGGCGTCATTCAAAAATTCCGGGTTGGGCGGTTTCCCGCGATGGTAACACAGGGCCCGCTTGCAGTGCCGCCGGTAACAGCGGCAGACGCAGGGTGAATTCGGCGCCGCCTTGCGGGTGGTTACGCACGGTCAGACTGCCGCCAAAGCTTTGCACAATGCGCTGCGAAATCGACAGCCCAAGGCCAAGGCCGTCGCGCTGTTTGGTGGTAAAAAACGCCTCAAAAATTTTGCCAAGGTGATGCGGTTCAATGCCCGGGCCACTGTCGCGCAGCAGCAACACGGCCTGTTGCTGTTCGCCAGACAACTGCAGCTGCAGCCGCGGTGCGCTCTGCTGCTGCATCGCCTGCAGCGCGTTGGTCAGCAGATTGACCAGCACTTGTTCCAGCTGGATAGGGTCGCCGGACACCACGACCTCTTCCGCTGGCGGCTGCCAGTCCAGCTGCACTTGTTGACGCTCAAGCTGATGCTGTACCAGTACCAGCGCCGCCTGCACCAGCTCACCGAGCGCCACCGGCTGGCTGCGGCCCGCGCTTTTGCGGCTGAAATCTTTAAACTGCGCGACGATATTGCCAAGCCGGCTGATCAGCTGCTGCATGGTCTGCAGATTTTTATCGGCTTCACTGAGCAGCTGTTTGTCGAGCAGTTTGCGGGTGGTCTGGCAATAACTCGACAGCGCGGTCAGCGGCTGATTCAGTTCGTGATTCAGCGACGCCGACAGGTTGCCGATAGTGGCGAGCCTGGCGGCCTGCACCAGCTCCTGCTCGGTGCGGGCCAGCGCGGTTTCGGTCTGTTCGCGCTGGGCGATTTGTTGCAGCAGCCGGGCATTGCTGTCGGCGAGCTCTGCGGTGCGGCTCAGCACCCGCTGTTCCAGTTGTTGCTTCTGATTGACCAGCAGCAACTGGCGTTTACGCCGCTCGCGCTGCAGCCGCCAGCCGAGCAAAGCACTTAAGTACAAAAGGCTCATCAGTGTCAGCGCGGCCAGCAACTGATGGTTGATGTCGCGGGCCGGGATCAGCACCCGCAATTGCCAGCCAAATTCATCAAGCGGCTGGCTGACACTCAAAAAGGGCTGCAGCCGGCCGGCCAGCGGCAGTTGCCAGATCTGTTGCCAGGGCGTCAGCAGCGCGCGGCTTTGCTGATATGAAAGCGGGGCCAGGGTTCGCGTCAGATAACGTTGCCGCTCGCTGGCACTTAAAGGTTGCGCGTCGAGTTTATGCAGCCGCCAGTCAGCGACGTCGGATAAAAAGATTTCGTTGCTGTGGCCGCTGACCAGAAAGTGGCTGCCGGACAGGCCGGCGATTTGCTGCTGTTGCAGCTCCAGCGGCTCTAAATCGACTTTCAGTGCCAGTGCGCCGCGCACACGTTGTTGGCTGTCAAACACCGGCGCGCTGTAATAAACGCCCCGCATGCCACTGGTGTGGCCCAGCGCGTAATAAAAACCCGGCTGGCCGGCCAGCGCCGCCCGCACATAAGGCCGGAACGCAAAATCACGACCCACATAAGAATAAGCCGAGCGGTAATTGCTGGCGGCCAGCACTTTGCCTTGGGTGTCCAGCAGATACAAATCGGCGACGGCGGCGCTTTGCTGCAGTTCGGCCAGATAGGCATTGAGCTGGTCCGGGTTGCTGTCGAGCTGTTGTTGCAGCAACGGGCTTTCGGCCAGCCTGGCCGGCAGCGTCTGATAGCGGCCGATGCTGTAGCGCAAAAAGGCCGCCAGATTATTGCTTTGCAGGGCCGCTTCGCTGCGCAGCTGCTGATACAGCAGGTGCTGGCAGATGGCGGCGCTGAGCAGCATCAGCAACAGGTAAGCGACAACATGCAATAACAGCGGCAGGCGCATCAGGTTCGGTTCTTTAAAGCAGTATGTTGCACAGTGTAGGTGGCTGTGTATTTGCGGGCAAGCACAGCCGCGGGCAGCAAAGCCGCGGGCAGGTTTAGCTGGGCAGGCATCGCTGGGCTTCTTGATGCTACCGCTGGCAGTGACGTTGCTGGTGGAGATGTGATAACATCACATTTAATCGTTTCAGTGCATGTGTAGGAACAGGTCATCAATGAAGTATTCTGCTTTTGTTCCGGTGATTGCGCCGGTGATTGCGCCAGCTGAGCAGGTGGCGGGAGGGCGTCGTCCGGCGGTGATGTCCGAGGGGGCTTGGCCGGGTTTTTTAACTGGAAAATCACCAGCTTTATCAACAGGTTTTTTGTCATTGGCATTGTTGTGTACCGCACCCGTTCAGGCGCAGCAGCCGGTTGCGCCAGATCAGGCGGGTACGCCGGCAGCCGGCATCGAACATATTGAAGTCAGGCTGCACCAGTCCTATCGCGGTCAGTTGCCGCCAGAGCAACTGCCACAGGCGGTCACGCTGATTAGCAGTGACAGTTTCAGCGACTGGTCGCTCAGCCGTTTTCAGGATGTGCTGGATACATCCGCCGGCATTGCCCGCCAGAACAATGGCGGTGGATTATGGGACAGTTTTTCGCTGCGTGGTTTTCCCGGTAACGAAAACATGCCGTCCGGTTATCTCATCAATGGTTTTAATGGCGGGCGTGGCTTCAGTGGGCATCGCGACAGTTCCAACATCGAACTGGTGGAGATTTTAAAAGGGCCGGGCTCTGCGCTGTATGGCCGCTCTGAACCGGGCGGGACTATCAATATCATCACCCGCAAGCCGCACAGCAGCTCAGGCGGTTACCTCAAAGCCAGCGCCGGCAGTTACGACCAGTACCGGCTGGAGGGTGATTACAACTATGCCGCCAGCGACAGCCTGATGTTTCGCGTCAATGGCGCTGTGCAGGATTTCGCCAGTTTTCGCGATGAAGTGACCAGCGAAAAACAAGTGCTGACGCCGTCACTGTTGTGGCAGACCGACGCCGACAGTTCGTTGTTATATGAACTGGAAGTGCTGCGGCAGGACCAGTTGTTTGACCGCGGCATTGTGGTGCTTAATGGTGACTTTGCCACAGTCCCGCACAGCCGCTACCTCGGCGAGCCGGGCGACCAGCCAACAGAAATTGAGGCGACCGGCCATCAGCTGACTTATCAGCGCGCCCTGGCCGGCAGCTGGCATCTGAACCTGGGCGCTGGCTACCGCGATTCCGGTTTGTCCGGTTATTCATCCGACGCTGAGCTGGCCCGTGCCCGCCAAAGCCTGTTTGACGATGGCCAGACGCTGACGCGCCAGCGCCGCTATCGCGATTATCAGTCTGAAGATGTCACGCTGCGGGCCGAGTTGTCTGGCAGCGCTCAGATCTGGGGCCTCAGTCACCAGTTGCTGCTGGGCGCCGATGGCTACGATTATCAGCTGTACACCCTGTTGGGCCGTTATCGCGGCGCCAAAGGCAGCTACAGCCTGAATATCAAAGCGCCGCAGTATGGCAGCAGCAGCGCCGGCACTGTCGCCACTTTGTATGAAAACGTGGAAGATCAGCAGGCTTACGGCCTGTATCTGCAGGATGTGATGGCGATAGCCCCGCAGTGGCAGTTGCTGGTTGGCTTGCGGCTGGATGATTACCGTCAGAGTATCCGCGAGCAGGTGAAGCAAACGGTGGCGCGCACCGATGACCAACAGCTGAGCCCGCGGCTGGGACTTAACTGGCAGGTCAGCGACCAGCTCAGCCTGTACGCCAGCTACGCCGAAGGGTTTCTGCCGCTCAGCGGCACCGATTATGCCGGCAACGCATTCGAGCCGGAGCGCAGTGAGTCGGTCGAGCTTGGCGTCAAAGGCCAGCTGGCCGACTGGCGCTGGAGTGTTGCGCTGTTTGATGCTGAAAAGTCCAATATCCTGGTGTCCGACCCGGTGAACGTGGGGTTCTCCGCCACGCTGGGTGCCGCGCAAAGCCGCGGGCTGGAACTGGAGCTGAGCGGCGCGCTCAGTGACAGCGCCACGCTGGATTTGTCCTACAGCCTGCTCGACAGCGAAACCTTAACAGATGCGGTCAATATCGACTGGGGCGTGCTGGTGCCCAAGGGCAGTGCGCTGGTCAATATTCCGCGCCATACCCTGGCGGCCCAACTGCGTCAGCAATTCAGCCTGGCCGGCCGGGAGTCGGCGGCAGGCCTGAAAGTGCGTTATCAGAGCAAGCGGCTGGGTGATGCTGTGGTGCCGGATTATCAATTGCCATCGCATACGCTGTGGAATCTGTTTGTCACCCACCGGCTGAGTGACGCCTGGCAGGCTGAACTGGTGGTGGAAAACCTGCTGGATAAACGCTGGATCCAGAGTTCCTACTCGGCGCTCTGGACTTATCCGGGCGAGCCCCGTATCAGCCGGCTGAGCTTGCGTTATGACTTCTGAACTGCGAATAGCTGGCGCGGCGGCCAGCCCGGATCTCTGCAGATGCGACCCGAATAGTGCAAACTTGAACAGCAGCGCCGACAGCCGCAACCGGCTGGCCAGCATCGACATGATGCGGGCGCTGGTGATGCTGATCATGCTGCTTGATCATGTGCGCGAGCGGTTCTTTTTGCATCAGCAGGTCAGCGATCCGATGGACGTGCTGCACACCGAACCTGCGCTGTTTTTCTCCCGGCTGGCGGCGCACTGGTGTGCGCCGGTGTTTGTCTTTCTGACCGGCGTGTCGGCGTATCTGTATCAGCAAAGTGGGCGTGCACTGACGCCATTTTTACTCAAACGCGGCCTGGTGTTGCTGGCACTGGAGCTGACGCTGGTGAATTTCTCCTGGCTGGGCAGTTATCAGACGGTGTATTTGCAGGTGATTTGGGTGATTGGTCTGTGCATGTTGTTGCTGGCGCTGCTGCACCGCTTGCCGGCCCGCTGGCTGTTGCTGCTGGCCTTGTTGTTGATTGGCGCTCATAACGCGCTGACTTTCATCCAGTTCAGGCCGGAAGAATGGGGTTACAGCCTGTGGACTGTGCTGCATGACCGCGGTTATCTGTGGCAGGGCGCGCCGTTTCACATCAAGGTCAGTTACCCGCTGTTGCCCTGGGTCGGCGTCATCGTCGCTGGTTTCCTCGCCGGGCGGCTGTATCGCCGCGATTATCCGGCTTTGTTGCGACAAGCACAGTTGACGCTGGCCGGTGTGACGGCGCTTTGCCTGCTGTTTGTGCTGCGCAGTCTGAATCTGTATGGCGAAACCCTCGACTGGCAGGTGCAGCCGACGCTGCTGCTGACGGTGATGGACTGGCTGAACTTTACCAAGTACCCGCCATCGCTGGATTTTTTACTGCTGACACTGGGCCTGATGGCGCTGGCACTGGGCCTGCTGGAACGCTTACCGCCTGCGCGCTGGCAGCAGTGGCTCAGTACTTTTGGTGCCGCGCCGATGTTTTTTTATCTGCTGCATCTGTACACGCTGTTAGTGCTTGCCAGCATCCTCAAAGCCTGGTTTGGCCCGACCTACGGCGATTTGTACTGCGTTGAACACATCGGCTGGGTTTGGGCCATCAGTGTCGCGCTGGCGCTGTTGCTGTTCTGGCCGACCCGGGCTTTTGCCCGCTACAAACAAAGCAGTCAGGCGGCCTGGGTGCGTTATCTCTGAGTATGGTGCGAAGCAACCTGCGGCCCGACGGCTTCAGACAGCCGGTGCAGCAGGTTGCGGTTCAGCAGGTGGGCGCCCATCAGCAATAATCCACCGCTGGCGGCGAGCCAGGGTTCCAGCGCAGCCGGCACCAGCAAGGACACCAGCAGCAGCGCCAGCCCGGTCCCTGCTATGCGCAGCGGCATCGGGTCCTGATGCTGACAGCGCGCGGCCGGCAGGCTCCAGGCCAGCAGGATGATCACCGGGACCAGCAGTACATAGTGCACCCAGTCTGAGCTGAGCGCAGTTCCGAGCACAGTTCCCAGCACAGTTTCAAGCACGCCCACACCGCCCAGCAGCAACAGCAGCGGGGTCAGCAGGCAATGCAGTACGCAAAGGCCGGACACAGCGGCAGCAATCATATCTTTCATAACTCTCTCCTTGGCAGCGCGCTGCCACATCGCCGTGCGCAGCAAACGGCCTGATTGTGTTGATCAAATGAAATGTTATATTATCACATTTATTCGACCGATCCGCAGATCGGAAACCTTTTTGTTGGCAGACTGCAGGGAGTTTTATGAGTGAGTGTTCACGGGTTGCCGTTGGGGTAGCTTTGGGATTAATGGCGCTGGGCAGCCCGCAGGTGCTGGCCAAATCCGTGTCAGGGGTGGTGGTGTCCGGCCAGGGGCAACCTGTGGCCGGTGCTTTGGTGGCGCTGGTCGGCAGCAACCAGCAGGTGACGACAGACGCCGCTGGCCGTTTCAGCCTGGCCGTGCCGGCCGGACTGGCCGAACTGCACATTGAGGCGAAAGCATTTTCACATCGCAACACGCACGTGCAGGTGCCGGCCGAAGGGCTCACCGGCCAGCAAATCGAGCTGTTACCGACTTTGCTGGAAGTGATCGATGTCAAAGCGAGCCCTTTGCATGCCTCGGTGACAGAATCGGCGCTGCCGGTCAGTGTGTTGTCCGGTGAAAGCCTGCGGCTGCAGCAGGCGTCGACTTTAGGCGACACTCTGAAGCATCAGGTCGGTGTGCATTCGAATTTTTATGGCTCGGTCGCCAGCAGCCCGATCATCCGGGGTCTGGATGGCCCACGGGTGCTGATCACCCAGAACGGGCTGGATGCGGGCGATGCGTCTCGCGTTGGCCCTGATCACAGTGTGTCGGGCGAAGCCGGCACCGCCCAGCAAATTGAAGTACTGCGCGGCCCGGCCACGCTGTTTTATGGCAGCGGTGCTATTGGCGGCGTGGTCAATGTGGTGGATGAACGGGTACCGACCACTGCGGCGAGCCGCGCGCACTGGCAGCTGGAGCGCTCATCGGTCAACAATGAAAAAGTCGCCGCCGGTTCTGGTCAGACCGTGCTGACAGATCTCGGCAGCGGTCAGTTGGCGGTGTACGCCGACGTCACCTGGCGTGAACAGGACGATTACCGCATTCCAGGCGTGGCAGAAACCGGTTCAGACGAGCCGCGCGGCGGCCGGGTCGCCAACACCGACGCTCAAACCAAAGGCGGCACGCTGGGGACCAGCTGGCTGCTCAGCAATGGCTATATCGGCGTGTCGGCTGGCCGGCTCGAGCGTCAGTACGGCATTCCGGGTCACAGCCACGGTCATGCCGGAGAACATGAAGAAGAAGCAGAACACGAGGAAGCGCACGCCGCTGAGCGGGTCTTTGCCGACCTGAAACAAGACCGCTTTCAGTTGCAATCCAGCCTGCAGTTTGACGGTTTGTTGCAGCGACTGAACAGCAAACTCGCTTACACCGACTATCAACACGCGGAAATTGAGCAGAATGTGGTCGGTACCACCTTCAAAAATCAAAGCGAAGAACTGCGTGTCGAGTTGTTGCACCGGGATTTTGCCGACTGGCGTGGCGGGCTGAGCCTGCACTACAAACACAGTGACTTTGCCGCCGTCGGCGCTGAGGCGTTCACGCCGCCGAGCAGCACCGAAATGCTGGCGCTGGGCCTGATGGAAGAGCGCCATTTTGGCGATGTGCTGGTCCAGCTGGGGGCCAGAACGGAGCGGGTCACGCTGAAAGCGGCCAATGTACTGTTGCCACAATTGGCGGTGCATGCTCATGAGGAAGGTCATGATGAAGACCACGACCACGACCATGATCACGGGGGGACTGAGATCATCCGCCAGTTCAGCGTCGATCATCACTTTAAGCCATACAGCCTGTCGGCGGGCGCGGTCTGGGAGTTCCAGCCGGGCTATAACGTCGCGGCCTCAATGTCCCGTTCTGGCCGGGCGCCGGCGGCGGCTGAGCTGCTGTCTTTTGGGCCGCATATTGGCACCAATGCCTACGAAATTGGCGCTTTGTTCAGGCAAAACCCGGCGGCAGGCGCCGACAGCGCTTTTGTGCTCAATAACCAGCCGCTCGATCTGGAAGTATCCAACAACCTTGACCTGACTTTCCGCAAGTTCAGCGGTGATGTTGCCCTGGTGCTGAACGCCTTCTACAACCAGGTCGACAATTACTATTACCAGCAAAATACCGGTCTTTTTGCCGAAGATGGCCATGAACATGCGCATGATCACGGCGATGCGGCTGCGGAAGACGAACATGATCACAGCGGCGAACTGCCGGTCTATTTGCTGCGCGCGGCTGATGCGCGGCTGCACGGCGCTGAAGCGCAGGTGATCTGGCAGTTTGCCCAGGGCTGGCGCTGGCAGAATCAGCTGGATTGGGTGCGTGCACGGCTGGCGGATGGCGGCGATTTACCCCGCACGCCACCGCTGCGGGTCAGCTCGGCGTTGTCCTGGCAGGGTGATGCACTCAGTGCAGAAGTACGGCTGACCCGTTATAGCAGCCAGCATCGCACCGAAGCGCTGGAAAATGCCACCGACGGCTACAGCCTGCTGGACGCCCATGTCAGTTATTACTTCGACCTCGGTGAGCAGCAACTGAGTGCTTATCTCAAAGCGGACAACCTGACCGATCAGGACGCCCGCGTCCACACCTCATTTTTAAAAGACAAAGCACCCTTGCCGGGGCGTTCGCTGACGCTGGGCATTCGGGGTGAGTTTTAACGCGGCGGTGCAGGCCGTCATGACACAAATCAGCGGCTTGTCAGCAACAGACGCTGGCAAGCCAGCAGGATACGCAATCAAGGAAATTATTAAATGCTTCAAAACGTTCAATTAAATGGGCTGGCGGTGCTGGTCAGTACTGCATTGTTAGCCGCCTGTGGTGATGCGACGACCAACATCATCGAAAAAGAGCCGATTGTCATCGAACATCCGGTGCCGCCGGTCACCAGCGCTGGCAAAGGCCGGCTGTTGGTGACGGACAAAAACAGCGGTCAGGTCAGTGTGTATAACCTCGACAACTATGAGTTGCTGCGTCAACTTCAGCTGGTACACACCCCGGAATACGCCTACGCCTCACCGGGCCAGCGTTATGGGATGTTGCTGCATCGCAGCAAAGATCTGGTCGAAGTGGTGGATGGCGGTCTGTGGCAGGAAGATCATGGCGACCACCTGCATCCTTATGCCGAAGATCCGCGACTGATGAAATTCCGCCTGACCGGCAGCCGGCCCACGCATGTACAGAGCAACAGCAGCCAGCTGGCGATTTTTAATGACGGTGACGCGGCCAGTAACACACCGGCTTCAGTGGTGGTGGTGACCGAAGCGCAGATTGAAGGCGACAAAACGGACTTCCCGACACTGAGTTACCACACCCACATGCATGGTGCCGCGCAGCCACGTGGCGACTATCTGGTGTCGACTATTCGTGACGCGGCCAGCGCCACCACCTTGCCGGACACCGTCGGCATTTATCAGCAAGCCGCCGGTAAATATGAGCTGAAACAGACGCTGGACACCCAATGCCCTGGCCTGCACGGCAGTGCGCAGAACAAAGATTTTGTCAGTTTCGGCTGCAGTGATGGGGTGTTGTGGATAGCGCAAAATGGCAGCAGTTTCAGCCACGGTAAAATTGGCCACACCGCCGATTTCACTGGCACGGCACGGGTCGGCACTGTCGAAGGGCATCCGGCGGCGGCCCATTTTATCGGCCTGGCTGGTGCTATGGTGGTGGCGGTAGACCCACTGGCGAAAACGCTGCATAAAGTCGACTGGCAGGCGCCTGCCAGTGCCAGCATTGTCGGTTATGGTTTCAGCCATGACGGCAAGCGCTTTGTGCTGCTGGACAATCAGGGCAACCTCAGTGTGCTGAGCTATGACGCCAGCAAAGCCGCCGGCAGTAACTTCACGCTGGCTGGCAAAGTGCAGGTGGCCACCGACCTCGCGGCGATGCCAGCCGGCAGTGCGCTGCAGCTGACCTTATCTGGCAGCGACGAACGCGCGTACGTGCTGAACCCGGTCAGCAAAGCGGTGGCGGTAGTCGACCTCACCAAGCTGCAGCTGACGTCTACCCTGCAACTGAGCTACACGCCGCACAAACTGGTGTGGCTCGGTATCGCCGGCTGACAAAGGTCAGTCTGTTTTGCTGCAAAACGGCCCGATACAGGGCCGTTTTTTTGCGTTTTTTTGCGTTTTTTTTCAGAACCCTGCGGATATAACTTTAAATATATTCGGGACTTAGTTGCGTTTTGCCACAAGAGGATTAAGGTTTGTAAAGCACTCTTAAGCAATTCTCATTCACTTCATCAGGGCGACCCAGACATGGATATACGCAATTTTGCTATCGGCAGCCGGCTCAGCATTGGTTTTGCGATCCTCGGCTTTCTCGTGTTAGTTCAAGGTGCGATGGCACTGCTCAACATGAAACAAATGCGCGACATCTCCCATGAGATTGAAAGCAATACCATTCCGTCGGTCAGCCAGCTCGGCACGCTCAATTCTGAGATGCTCAGAGTGCGGGTTTATGCGTTTCGTACTTTGCTTGCCAAAGACGCGGCACTGAGGCAAACGCACTTACAGGCCATTGAGCAAGTACGGCAAAATCTCGCCAAAGTGCAGGGCCGGTACGAGCAACTGATTTCTATCCCCGGTGAGCGCGATGTTTATCAACAGTTTAAAACCGCGCAACAAGGCTATTTTGATGGGCTGAACCTTTATCTGGCGGCGATAGAAGCGGGCAACCCTGACGAAGCGACCCGTGTCAGCAATGAAGTGCTGACCGGCTTCTCCGATACCATGACCAAAACGCTGGCTCAGCTCACCGACATGAACAGTAAATACTCCAGCGATATCAGCGAAGAATCCGAGTCGACTTACCACAGCAGCATCACGCTGGTGATAATCACTGTGCTGGTGGCGTTGCTGTTGGCTGTGGGTGTTGCTGTGGTGCTGACCCGCAGCATTACCGGGCCTTTGCAGCAGGCGGTGGGCAGTGCCGAAACTGTTGCCAGCGGCGACCTGACCCGCAGTATCGAAGTGACAGGCCGCGACGAGGCCAGTCGTCTGCTGCAGGCATTGAAAGCGATGCAGCTGAGTTTGCGCGACGCCATGCAGCATATCAGCAACTCGTCCAGCCAACTGGCGTCGGCGTCGGAAGAACTCAATTCTGTCACCGAAGACAGCAGCCGGAACCTGCAGCAACAAAATGATGAAATTCAGCAGGCCGCCACCGCCATTACCGAAATGAGTTCGGCGGTTGATGAAGTGGCGCAGACCGCCGTGCAGACTTCTGAAGCTTCCACCGAATCGGCCAAACTGGCGCAGCAGGGCCGACAGCAGGTCGAACAGACAGTAGGCGCTATCCGGCAAATGACGCAGGATGTCGAGCAGACCGCTCAGTTGGTGCAAGGCCTGGCCGGTCAGGCGCAGGACATCGGCAAAGTGCTGGATGTGATCCGTGCTATCGCAGAGCAGACCAATCTGCTGGCACTCAATGCCGCTATTGAGGCGGCCCGGGCCGGCGATGCCGGTCGCGGTTTTGCCGTGGTGGCCGATGAAGTGCGTGCGCTGGCGCACCGCACTCAGCAGTCCACCAAAGAAATTGAAACCATGATCAGCCAAATTCAGCAAGGCACCGGCAATGCGGTGGGCGCCATGCAGCACAGCCGCGACAATGCCGACAAGGCGCTGCAGGTGGCCACATCGGCCGGCCAGGCGCTGCATACCATCACTGACCGGATTAACAGCATCAGTGACCAGAATCTGGTGATAGCTTCTGCGGCCGAAGAGCAAGCCAAAGTGGCGCGCGAAATTGACCGTAATATTGTCACGATCAGCGATTTGGCGGCGCAGACTGCCGCCGGCGCCAATCAAACCAGCGCTTCGGCGCATGAGTTGTCGCGCCTGGCGGTGGATTTAAACAACCTGGTCAGCCGCTTCAAAGTATGAGGCTGAGCGGGCCGACACGGGCAGCCGGCCTGGCTGCCCCCACCATGCCGGTCTGACCGGCTTTTTGCTTTTGATTGCTTCTGCCGTGAGATCAACAGCGTGACCCTGAAGGACAGGCCGACGTTATGCTGTTTCAAATCGTACATGCCACCGGTTCGACTGTTTATCTGCTGTTTTTTCTGCTTTTTTTGTGTGCCAGCCGGGTGCCGCGCACCAACGCCGGCGCCGGCTGCTGGGCTGTGGCGGTATTCGCCGCGTTTTTAGCCCGTATCGCCATCTGGACTTTAACCAGCAGCAGCGAAAATAACCTTGCTATCAGTGTTTACACGGCGCTGATCATGACGGAAAAAACCTTTTTGCTGCTGGGGGCGGCCAGTTTCTTTGGCCGGCCTTTGCCGCGCTTCTGGCTGATGAGCTGGCTGATTGCAGCCACGTTGTGGTTGCTGATTTTTGTCACCGTCGGATTCACCCGCTGGTGGTTTGAACTGGGGCTGTCGTGGCTCAATGTGCTGCCGTTGCTGGCGCTGGTCTGGCTGGTGCAACACAGCACACTGGAGCTGCCGGCCTGGCTGCGGCGCTGCATTGATGCCAGCGCACTGCTCACGGCGTTGCACTGGACTTTGTTTGTGCCGGTGTATCTGTGGTGGTGGCCCTGGTGGCAACACAATGCGTTTACGCTCGGCACTGTGTTGGTGATGTTGTTGTATCTGTCGCTGCTGGCGGCGGTGTTTGCCCAGTTTTATCGCCGGCTGGTCAATTCAGAAAATAAAGCGCTGGAAATGGCCTATCAGGACCCTTTGACTGGCCTCAATAACAAAAGATATGTCGACCAGTTGTTTGAACAAGCACTGCTGCTGGCAAACCGGCCTCACCAACTGCTGGCGCTGTATTACATCGACCTCGACCAGTTCAAACCCATCAACGACAGTGCCGGCCACAAAGCCGGCGATCTGGTGCTAAAAACAGTCGCGCAGCGGCTGAAAAGCTGCCTGCGCAGCACTGATATCTGCGCCCGCGTCGGCGGCGACGAATTTGTGGTGATCGCTACCCAGCTTGAACAGGCCAGCCACGCCGAAGAAATCGCCGCCAAGTTGTTACAGCAGCTGTGTGTGCCGATCGACATCGACGGCCGCCAGTACGCGCTCGGCGCCAGCATCGGCATCAGCCTGTACCCCAGTCATGGCCAAAGCCTGGGGGATTTACTGGAAAAAGCCGATCAGGCGATGTATCAGGTCAAACAAAGCGGCAAAAACAGCTGGCAGTTGTCTGCCAGCTGACGACTGAGACAATCCTGGTGCGGCGCTGGCGGACGTCCCTTGCAGGGATTGCCCTGTTCCTGCATTTGACTATGCCCTGAAACCGGTCTGGCGTCAGCTTGAGCTATGGCGCCACACATTTGAATGGCGCTGAGGAATAATTGTAAACATCCCATTTTTAGTGGCAGCCTAAATTAGAGTTTTCCGCCTCTGCTTTGGCCAGATACTCCCAAGGGGTTAAATCGCCCAAGGAATCATGTGGCCGCTCTTCGTTGTATTCCCGGGTCCAGCATGAGTGCTTGAGGCGGTATTTTCTCAAACAGCACCTGGCTGCTTGAAGTCCGTGGGCATACGTCATCGCTGCATCCCCCTTGGATATTTGTGGGAAATGGGTTAGCCTTAATCGAATGGCGCCCGCCTCACTTACATGCGAGTGAAAAAAGGCAACAAAGGTTCACACCTCCGTTTTGCAAAGATAACCAGCGAATACACAACCAGGTTGAGAGACCTGGCCATAAACGCATGCGGCCACGGTCTGTTGCTACGGCACTCAGCCACCGGAGTGATATTATGTCGGAGTTATCAAACGCAGCTTTTGCGACCAAAGCTTTACTGAACAACCATCCAACACCCCCAAAGCGCAGCCAACTGTTTGAGTTGTACGCCGCCTATTTGGGTTTCAACAGCTATGCAGCACTGCAAGCAGCAAATATCAATCTCGCTTTGCAACAGCTGCAACAACAAGATCCGAAGCATGCGAAACGGCGCCTGCAAAAACGGTTATCCGAATTAGCGCTGCCTGAAAGCTTGCTCGTTCCTTTGGCGAGTTCCATTGCACAGCAACTGGCCATATTGGCCAGCAATGCTCCCGAAGTGGTATGCAACAAGGCGGCGCTCCATTTAGGGCTCAGTCATCAACTTGCCGGCCAGCCGGCCGACAAAGCAAACGACCTTCTGTTGCAACTGAAAAGGCTGGCAACTGCCGGAAACCCACAAGCACGCTTGCTATTTGTGTTGTGGCAATTGGCGGAGGCCGAAGACAGCGGGTCCGATGAAACAGAGGAAGTTAGCCGGGGCAGTGAGTACTGGTACAAACAGCGGTTAGCCGGTGCCGTGCTGAGTGCTGATGCTCAAAGATGGGCGGATGCGTTCGAGCAATCGCTCAGACGCGAACAACCCCATAGTCTGTTGCGGCAAACTTTCCCTCTGAGCAGCCTGGCGTTACCGAACATTCGCGCCGTGCTCAGTGGTCGTGAGGACGCTGATTATTGTTGTTCACTCGCTGGCGAATGGATTGTCTGGAGCCTCTTGGAGTGTTATGGCTCGGGTAAGCACAGTGACGACAGTGACGATGAATTTTACGACCTGGCTGATGAGTTTGGCGAACTGACGCCGTGGTTGATGCTGTCGTACTTGCAGCAACCAAGCTATGAGCACCTGTACCAGTTATTTGAAATGCTGGACGACCCGGTCGAATGCTACGCTATTTATCTGTTTGGGTTGGCAAATGATATCGACCTTACCCTAAGTAATCACTGGCTCGTCAACATGGATACGGGCGGCGATTGGGATGAGCACGGTCCAGCAGGCATAGCAGGTTATGCGGGCTTGGATTTGCCGCGGTTATCCGACGAAGATAAGGTCAAAGCGGAAGTTATTGCAGAGCGGGTCATCCGTTTGACGGGGGAGCGTAAGCTGGGCCGAAAAATTAAGCTCAGTGATTGAGACGAGCATA